>OBAF01001668.1_pt1 | contig 12416 bp, 10 predicted proteins | sample 1517851 | NCBI WGS metagenome assembly OBAF01 (sample SAMN04571706, study PRJEB22368) | human gut metagenome | biome: human gut; material: stool | host: Homo sapiens | place: Luxembourg | collected 2012-10-19 | reverse complement strand
AACAGCATTAATTTTCTTTTCATAAATTCTCTCTTAAAGTTTAACTTTACATTATTTGTATCTTTACTCTAACAATTTGCAAATATATTAATAAAACTGAAACTAGCAATTATATTAATAAAAAAAGGTTGCAAATATAACATTTTGTTATTTTACAAGCTGTATTTATGCCGATAAGCATATTTTTTTCAACCAAAAGCTTTGATTGCTAAAACAGCAATTGACACTTTGCATAAGCAAAATGCCTCTTTTAATATTTCTTTTACTCGTTTTTAGTCATAAAACACCTTTAAAAGCCATTCTTTTTGCTTTTTTCGTGAAAAAGCGAATAAAAAAGTGGCATTTAATTTAAAGTTTTGTGAATACCAAGTGATTTGAAGATTTATTTTTTAGAGATATTAATGCTTATTCGCCTCTGATATAGCACAGAATTACGTCTAATTTGTTCTATTATTAATTAAAAAATGAAAGTATGGAAAAGATCAGTTACAACCTTGTGTTTAACAGAAAGAAGAGATTGAATAAAAGAGGAATGGCATTAGTTCAGGTAGAAGCCTATCTGAACAGGAAAAAGATGTATTTCTCCACCAAAATATATCTCAAACCGGAACAGTGGGATGCCAAACGAAAAATGGTGAAGAATCATCCTAATGCGAATGTTTTGAATCGTATGTTATATGAAAATATAGCAGCTATTGAGCAAACAGAACTTGGACTATGGCAACAGGGAAAGTCCATATCGTTAGATTTATTAAAAAATTCTATTGATAAACCTCTAAGCAATGGAAGGTCGTTTTTGACTTTTTTTAAAGAGGAGATAGCCAATTCTTCTTTGAAAGAAAGTACCCGTCAAAATCACCTTTCCACGCTTGAATTACTTCAGGAGTTCAAGAAAGAGGTATTATTTACCGATTTGACATTTGAGTTTGTGTCTTCATTTGATAATTATCTGCAATCTAAAGGTTATCACCTTAATACTATTGCCAAGCACATGAAGCATCTGAAACGATATATTAATGTTGCAATAAATAAGGAGTATATGGATATACAGAAGTATGCCTTTAGAAAATATAAAATTAAAAGTATAGAAGGAAGCCATACACACTTAGCTCCGGAAGAGTTACACAAATTTGAGAATTTGCAGCTGACTGGAAGATATACGAGACTGCAAAAAACAAAAGATGCTTTTTTATTTTGCTGTTATGCTGGATTACGATATTCTGATTTCACTAATCTGACCTCTGCAAATATTGTTGAGTTCCATCAGGAGACTTGGATAATATACAAATCTGTCAAAACAGGTATGGAGGTACGCCTTCCTTTATATTTATTATTTGAGGGTAAAGGAATCCAGATATTGCAACGCTATAAAGATGACTTCAATAGTTTTTTCAAGTTGAAAGACAATTCTAATATTAATAAGGAATTAAACATATTGGCAGGCTTGGCTAAAATTGATAAACGTGTATCGTTTCACACCGCCCGTCATACAAATGCTACCTTATTATTATATAATGGTGCCAATATAACTACTGTACAAAAACTGTTAGGACATAAAAGTGTAAAGACCACGCAGGTATATGCGAATATAATGGATATTACAGTGGTGCGTGATCTTGAGAAAACTGCCTCATCAAAAAAATAATAATAAGCACAAAAACTAAACGAAAGTGTTCTGTTTTTAAGATTTGGTTATAGAAATGGAAGGTATAATTTTCTCTAATAGAAGAAAGTGTGTATAATTAAATGAAAGAATATGCAATATAAGTTCCGAAAACGCATATATATAATCTAAAGATACATCATAATTACGAATATTATCACTCGTCCCATTTAAAGGAATAAAGCGTTCCTTTAAAAGGAACGAGTCATTGGTCGTAGAGAAGCCCTTGCTTTCTTTAAAAGGAAAGGATTAAAAGCTAATTTATAAACTTGACAGCCTCTAATAGCTATTAAAATCCGGCATTTGGGGTTCTTTCATTTTAGCATCAGATAAATGATAAATACCTCTTTTTGCATAATTAGATGTAATTACACAATCTCTTTGATACAGAAAAAGCATATAACCATCCAATATAAATATTCATCAATCATATTCTCTGCGATTTTGGAGGATATTTGAATCCACCCCTGCATATTTTAAAATATACAGTAATAAAATATGCATTTTTTCATCTGGAGTTTTTCTTTTTCTTAGATTACCGTTTGCTAATGAATATATTATTATAGTCAATAATTATTGGATATAATTTAGAACAAGAAAACCATCTTCAACAGTTAAGATGGAAATAAGTTTTAGCTTATATCATATAAGATAAGAACTTAAATAATTAATTAATAGATGGTTATGCCCTATTTTTGATAGAAATCTGGTATCATAAATCAGTAAACTAATATGTTTGGTAGGTGCTTAATATATTGATAATCTGTATAATAACTACAACAAAAAAATATTTCCAAAGGAAAGCAAACATCATATATATTGTTAGTAATCAACATATTATAGTTGTATTTAGTTCTGCAAAGACTTTGCAGATTTCGTACATCGGTATGCAGACGCAGGAAGTGGCGATAAAGCCCAATTTGCGAGTGGTTCTCAAATCTGATGCACAGCTAATAGATGAGGTTGTGGTAACCGGATATGGGGTAACTAAAAAAGCGGCATTTACGGGATCTGCCCAAACGGTGGATAATAAGGACTTGATGAAAAAAACAGATGCAAACTTTATGAAGTCTTTGGAAGGATCAGTAGCTGGTTTACAAGTAAATAGCTTGACTGGACAACCTGGTGCATACGCTTCTACTACTATTCGTGGAGTTGGTTCAATGAATTCTGGAACCGAACCTTTATACGTAATTGATGGTATTGCCATTTACACAGACAAAATGGGGGCTTATAACAAAGCCGGGACAGGGGATATGGCGGCAAGTCCGATGGCTAATATCAATCCTAACGACATTGAGTCCATCACAGTTTTGAAAGATGCTACAGCTACAGCTATTTATGGAGCTCGTGCAGCGAATGGAGTAATTGTAGTTACTACTAAAAAAGGTAGTCTGGGAAAAGCGCGTTTTAATGTGAATGCAAAAGTCGGAACTAGTTTTGTAGGTAAGATAGATCATAATTATCGTACGACAAATCTGGATAAATACAAAGAGATCTGGACCGAAGGACTAACAAATGCAGGATATGACGGTGAGGATGGCATGACTTCTGCTGAATGGCTGAATGCCTATGTTATGGATTGGTATAATGTGGACTTGACGCAAAATATCAAGAGTGTGGATTGGCTGAAGGAGATTCTGCAAAATGGTTTTTCACAAGAATATGATATCAGTGCTCAAGGTGGGAATGAAAATTTGCGCTATTATATTAGTGGAGGATATTTTCAGAATACAGGTATCGTCATCGGAACTGGAATGAAACGCTATAGCGGACGTATTAGTTTAGATGGAAAAAGCGGGCGGATAGGATATGGACTTTCTGTGAATGGAGCACTCTCCGATATAAACAATACTATGACTGAAAGCCAATATACTAATCCTATTGTAGCAGTATATGACATCCGTCCGTTTGAACAGGTGCGCAATGAAGATGGAACATATAATACAAATGTTAATTATAATCCTGTAGCCATTAACGATAAAGAAAAAGGTGATAAACGCAATCAAAAGCAGATTACATTGGTTGTGAATCCATATTTTACTTATAATATTATTGATGGCTTAACATGGAAGACAAATGCAGGATTGAGCTTAATTGACTTGGACGAGTTCTTTTACAGTTCAATTTATAATCCTCAATATTCCGGTAGCGGTATGCTTGGTCAAAGAAATCAGGAAAGGGCAACAACCTTGACCATTACCAATACCGTAAACTTCAACCGCACTTTCAAAGACATGCATCATTTGAATGTATTGTTGGGACAAGAAGCACAGAAAATATCTTATAGAACAATTTATGCAGCTGCCAGTGGATATCCTAGTGATGCTGTTTTTGAATTGGACAATGCTTCCAAGCCAACAGGGGCGGGATCTTCAACCAAAGCAAGCACTCTTTCTTCGTTCTTTATGAATGCAGAATATAACTTGAATGATAAATATTATCTGTCAGGCAGTTTCCGTTATGACGGCTCGTCAAGATTTGGTGTAAACAACAAATGGGCTCCTTTCTGGTCTATAGGAGCAAAATACCGCATCTCTAACGAAAGCTTTATGGAAAATACCAAAAGTTGGTTGACAGATTTGACTATCAGAGGTAGTTATGGAACTGTAGGTAATCAGGATATTGGTTATTATGCAGCAATGGGATTATATAATTATGGATATTCTTATAATGGTAAACCAGGAGCTATTCCTTACCAAATAGCCAATCCGGATCTAAAATGGGAGACTGTTGCAAAAGCCGATATCGGTATCCATGCTGTTTTCTTTGAAAGACTGACACTCGAAGTAGATTATTATAACCAACGGACAAAAGATATGATATTTGATGTACCACTTTCTTACACAACTGGATTCGGGTCTATCCTAAAAAATGTAGGTGAGATGGAAAACAAAGGTATAGAATTCTTGATTAACGCTAACGTACTTAGAAATAAGGATTTCAGTTGGGATGTTCGTTTCACTGGTACGGCAAATAAAAATAAAATCATAAAACTTGCCACAGAAAAACCAATTGAGAATACTCTAACTATCAGAAAAGTTGGCGAGGCGTATAATACATTCTATATGCCGGAATATGCAGGAGTGGATCCTGAAACAGGAGAAGCAATGTGGTATAAAGGACAAGAAGGGGATGAGAAAACAAAAAATGTAAATGAGGCCGGTCAGCGAATTGTAGGTTCTGCCGATCCTAAATTTTATGGTGGCTTTGGAATGAATTTCAAATACAAAGGTTTTGACTTCTCTTTTGATACCAGTTTCACCTTGGGAAATAAAGTATATAACTCCGGATTTGCATTTGATATGCAGGTTGGACATTATTTCTTAGGTCCGGTATCTAACTATGTTTATGACAACCGCTGGCAAAAGCCGGGAGATATAACCGACGTACCCAAATTTGTAGCTGGAGACAACTCGGGAGCAGAAACTAATTCCAGCCGTTTCTTAATGAACGGTTCTTATTTGAGAATGAAATCCATGGTTTTAGGATATACTCTTCCGAAGAACCTTATGAATAAAGTGGCTATTGACAATTTAAGAGTTTATATCTCTGCTGACAATTTGTTCACTATCACTGCTAAAGATTTTATAGGATTTGATCCACAAACTAGATCTACCGGTATGCAGTCTTGGGCATATCCTGTACCTAGAAATATCATGTTCGGTCTTAATCTTAGCTTCTAAAAAATAACTTTAGAAATTTATGACAATGAAGAAAATATTATTTGCTTTATTAACCGGTTGGATGGCAATTTCATTCACCGCATGCGATGACTTCTTGACAGAAACGCCATCAACTTCTGTTCCGACAGAAGAAGCCTTGGTTACTACCCAAGATTTTCAGAATGCTTTAAATGGTGTATATTACACATTAGGTTCATATCGTTTTCTGGGACGTGATGTATTAGCAATTGGAGATGCGCCAACGGATATCACTTCACATTCCGTTGCAACGTCCCATTTCTATGACATCTTCCGCTATCAGATACTGGATACTAATTCATACATAGAAGAAATATGGGCATACGGATATTGGGCTATCGACCGTTGTGCACGTATCATTAAAGAAGGTGCTTCATTTAAAGAAGTAACAAAGGGGGATCTGACAGAAGTGGAAGGATGCATCGCTCAAGCCTATGCAATTAAAGCCCTCTGTTCTTTCTATTTGACTAACATGTTTGGTTTGCCATATTCGGAAGCCAACAAAACGACATTAGGTATCGTAAACGTTACTGAGCCCGTCCCTGCCTATTCACAGGTGTCAAGAGTTAGTGTAGAACAAAATTATAGCCTGATTCTTGATGATATAACGAAGGCTAAAGAATATTATGCTAAAGAAGGTGTTGAAAATGTAGGTAAACAGTATATGAATACGGCTGCAGTTGCTGCACTTGAAGCTCGCGTAAAACTCTATATGAAAAATTACGAAGGGGCTATTACGGCGGCTCAAGAGGCAATAACCCTAAGTGGTGGTACAATTGTATCAACCAAAGAAGACTATAAGAATATGTACACGACATTGGCTGTTTCGACAGAAGACATTTTCTTTATAGCAAAAGCCGAAGATGATTATTTATCTGCTAATGCTCTGAATACTTTATGGAATAAATACGGTTTGTCTATTAACAGCGCAACAATAGCAGAATATTCATCTAATGATATTCGTCTGGCACTTCTTGGCGGTACGTGGACTGGTGGAAAAATGCGTGGTATCACAACCAATAATCAGATTTCTAACTTGCCGGTTTTCAGACTGCCTGAAATGTATTTAATACAGGCAGAAGCATATGCAAAACAATCAACTCCTGATTATGGTAAAGCTAAAGAAAAACTGTTGGAAGTAGCGGCAAAAAGAAACCCGGATTTGGATGATAGTGAAATTGCAGAGGATCAGACGATTATTGATGTGATTGACAAAGAAAGAAAATTAGAACTGGTTCAAGAAGGACATCGCTTCTTTGATGCAAGAAGATTAGGCAAAATTATTAGTGTGGCAGATGGAGCGTATACTAATTTCAACATTGCCAAATTTGTGTACCCAATACCTTCTTTTGAAGTTAATTCAGGTTTTGGAGTTATACAAACAGAGGGATGGAGTGATAATCTACCTCGATAAAACATTTTTTAATATTGCCTCCATATAAGGATAAGTTTTAAATAAGTAGATGAGACCTGCAATTTTAGAATTAATCGAAATTGCAGGTCTTATTATTTATAAATATATACATAAATAGTTTTACGTAAGAAACATTTACTTCAACATCGTATCGAATAATGGGGAGAAGGAGCACGTCTATTAGACTACAGACGTTATATTGATCCGGAAGACTGGGAAATGACGATGATGATTCCAATGACAGAGTTCGACGGTAATGAAAGCTTAAATATTGCCACTGATCAGAATCCATAAACAATTCACTTCTTTTTAATGAAATAAAAAAGAGTAGATACAATATATCCAATTCCAAGATATAAAAAAGATACTGATTTATAAAGGTAAAAATGAGACTAAACTCTTTGGCAAGCCTTGGAGTTTTAGTCTCATTTCTATTAAGGGGGTTATAAAAAAACTCGGGAATCTATTTTTTACAAAAGTAATTTAAAATAAAATATTCCTGATAGTTGTCATCCATTTACGGCTTTATTTATATATATCTTAATTAACTTCTATAAGGGTAGTTCATTTTTTACAGCAAAGATAAATTTCATTTTAAGGACTCTTCAACCCTTCTATCTTTTATCATCAAGGAAGCATCCCCTCTCTCACAATATCCACCAAAATCGGTTTCAATCCGCTGACGAAACATTCCACCGCAATTACCATCAGAATCAATCCCATGAGGCGCATCATTACATTGTTTCCCGTCTCGCCCAATACGTTTACCAATTTCGTAGAAGCACGAAGAATAAAGAAAGTCAGCAGATAAATCAGGGCAATAGTGCCGATCAAAATTCCCTTCATTTCATAAGAATGTGCATCCTGCATCAAGACAATAGCATTGGCAATCGCTCCGGGACCGCATAACATAGGAATGCCGAGAGGAGTAATGGAGATATCATCCGCATACGTTTTGATTTCTTCGTCCTTCAACTTCATCGGTGTATAGCGGGCTTGAAGCATATCAAAGCCTATCTTGAAGATAATCACCCCACCGGCAATACGGAAACCATTGGTAGAGATACCGAAGAACTTGAAAAGAAACTGCCCGGCAAAGACAAATACCATCAATGTAATAAACGACACAATAGTAGCACGACGTACGATAGACTGACGTTCTTTATCCGTCATACCATGAGTCATGGTAAGAAAGACAGGCATCGTTCCCAACGGGTTGGTCAACGTGAAGAATGAAGTGAAACAAAGTAAGGCGAAAGGCAGAAGCGTACTATCCATGATTATATCGTATTTTATGCAAAACTAAAACGCAACAAAAATACGACTTAATCCAGAAAACCTATAATAAATCCATTAATTCTTTCAAGGAATAGATGTGATAAGTAGGGAGGAAAGGGAAAGCTGTCCGTTCTGTCACATTGTAGAAAACCTGATGCATCCCTACTCCGTGCGCTCCGGTTATATCCGCTTCCCAACTATCACCAATCATTAAGGATTCGCGCAACTCGGATTGAGTAGCAGACAAAGCAAAATTGAATATCTCCGGCCAAGGCTTCAGCACTCCGAGATCTTCCGAGAGAATCACCTTTCTGAAATACCCGTCCACTCCTGCCGACCGCATCTTGCATGATTGCAATTCACGGAATCCATTGGAAAGGATATAGAGGTTATATTTAGGAGCAAGATATTCCAATACCTCCTTTGCATGAGGCATCAAAGTACTTTTAGTGGGAATAATCGCGAAAAAATCTTTCGAGAACTGTTCGGCAAGCGCTTCATCTTCCACTCCCACAGCCTGTAAAGGATAAAAGAAACGTTGACGGTTCAATTCATCTTTCGTTATTTTTCCTTCGCCGTACTCAATCCAAAGTTCGGTATTTCTTTGTTGATAAAGAGTATAATAATGATTGAATGAATCAAAATAGCGGTCGAACGAATATTTCTGATATACTTCCTCAAAGGTGTTACGAGCATTTTGAGAAAAAGCCCAGATGGTATCATCAAGATCAAAAAAAAGATTTTTATATTTCATCAGTAGTTATATAATAAGAAACAAAAAAGCCAATGTGCTAATTTCTTGAATCCAGGAATCAGCACATTGGCAATTCAAAAGGGATATCTACCTTATTTTACCTGGATAACCAAGTATCTGGATACACTCCAGAATTCAGTAGGATTAGTAATCTTCAATGTCAACTGGCCTTTATCATCTTTTACCAATTCATAAGAACCGGTCGGATGAGTAGTCAGTAATTCAGCACGTTTAGAGTACAACTTGATTTCTTTGGTTGTACGGATATCGATCTGCGTGAAATAATCCTTATTGAAATCAGCGCTCTTCAACACGTCTCCGCTCTGAAGAATCTTTTGAGCTTTCAATTCAGATTTAGTACCAAATACGAACCAGGCAGCATTCAGGCTCTTTTCCTGTTCTGCAACGGTTTTAGCTTTCGCTTCGTTTTCTGCGGCCAGAGTTTCTTTTGCTACAGACAGATCGCTGACAGCAGCATCCAATTCCTGAATACGGATATTTTTGGAAGCCAGTTCTGTTTGAAGCTCTTCGATACGCTGTTGTTTAGCGTTCAATTCAGCAGTCAAAGCGGCAACAGCTTTTTTCATCTGTGCAGAATTGTAATTGCTATTCTTCAGCTGTGCCTGCAATTTTGCAATCTGCGCTTTGTTTTCTTCCATTTGTTTAGAGATGAATTCGATGTCAGAAGCAATCTGTTGCTTAGCACTGGCAGAGTTTTCAGTGATGGTTCCACGTTGCAAGTCAACACGGCTTTCAGCAGCATTGATCTTACGGAAACCTTCCTGAACTTCATTGAAAGTCCCCATCATATCATCCAGTTCAGTATTGCGCTGGTTCAGTTCCATCAAAAGAGAATCATTTTCAGCTTTCAGGTCTTTACTTCCACCTTTAAAGCCATCACACGAAGCCAACATGGCTGCGCATACAAATAAAACAGCTAACTTTTTCATACGTTTACGTTTTACGTTTTTTAATGAAGTTATTTAATCATCTATTCCTGCTAATACTATCACAATCTCGCCCCGGGGTTCGGTAGCGGTAAAGTGTTCTATCAATTCATCCAAACTGCCCCGAACTGTTTCTTCGTGGAGTTTGGATATTTCACGCGACACGGTTGCCTGACGTTCAGCACCGAAATATTCGGCAAACTGTGTTAACGTCTTCAACAGACGGTGGGGTGATTCATAAAACACCATCGTGCGGTGTTCTTCCGCCAATGTCTTCAGTCGTGTCTGCCGTCCTTTCTTCTGGGGGAGAAATCCCTCGAAGCAGAACTTCTCGTTCGGCAATCCCGATGCTACGAGTGCCGGAACAAAAGCGGTTGCTCCCGGCAAGCACTGCACTTCAATACCGTTGCGCACACATTCACGAACAACCAGAAATCCGGGATCGGAAATTCCAGGCGTTCCGGCATCCGAAATAAGTGCCACCGTTTCACCTGCCTTTATTCTATTAACAACACTTTCCACCGTTTTATGTTCATTAAATTTGTGGTGGGATTGCATTGCATTCTTTATTTCAAAGTGTTTCAGCAAGATACCGGAAGTACGTGTATCCTCCGCCAAAATCAGATCGACCTCTTTCAGGACTTTGATAGCCCGAAAAGTCATGTCCTCCAGATTCCCTACCGGCGTAGGCACCACATATAGCTTTCCCATCTTGTTTTTGTTTTATACTGATTGATTAAAATATTTCTTTAGTAGCTCCAGAAAGTCGTTCACCGCCTCCTTTTCTTCATTCAATTCGACTTTCGAGGACAGAAATGCGACTGCAGTCTTGTAGGAACTCATTACTGATATCTGTTCGATAACCCGATTCATCAAATCAGTGTTGCCTCCGAACAGTTCACGAGAAAAACGGAAAGAATCATTCAAGCTGATAGCATGTCGCAAGCCGGCAGACAGTTTGAGACTTTCTCCCAACACAGCCGATTTAGGTTCTTCCTCTTTCACAACAGTTTCAACGACAGGTTCCTCAACAATTGCCGGTTCCTCTTTTTTCCCTTCTTCTTCTTCTTCTTCTTCTTCTTCTTCTTCTTCTTCTGCTGCTGCTGCTGCTGCTGTCTCTGCAGCTGCCGCTATTACGACAGGTTTCTCTTCCGCAACAATGGCTTCTCCTTCCTCATCTTCTTTCACAACAACCGATTCGAGAGATTGTATAATCACGGGGGAATCCTCTTCAGACCCGGCAACTTCATCCTCCTCTTCCGCTGTCTCTTCCACAGCTGACGGAGAAATTACCTGAACAGCATCCACCTCCTGCTGCAGTTCTTCCAAACGCCCCTGCATCCGTGTAATGCTCCGCTTCAACAGTTCAGACAAAGTCGGAGTCGGCTCCTTGGTAAATGAATCCATGAGATACTTCAACTCATGAACATCCAACTCAATATCTGTTAATAGCTTCTGTTTCATGTCAGTCCATTGTTTATACGGTGCGAATGTAGGAATAATTTATGCAATAACTTAAAATAATGGATAATTTAACAGTTCTTGCACATTGAATTGCTTACCTTTGTCCACATATTTATTTAATCAAGAAAACACAAAATCTCATGGTATTATTTTCAGAAGACCACATACAGGAGACTAGAAGAAGAGGCCGGATCGAAGTAATCTGCGGTTCTATGTTCTCCGGAAAGACAGAGGAATTGATTCGCAGAATGAAGAGAGCGAAATTCGCGAAACAACGTGTCGAGATATTCAAACCTGCTATCGACACCCGTTATTCAGAAGAAGACGTAGTCTCTCACGACAGCCATTCTATCGCCTCCACTCCCATCGATTCGTCAGCCAGCATTTTACTGTTTACTTCTGAGATAGATGTAGTAGGTATTGATGAAGCACAGTTCTTCGACAGTGGTTTGATTGATGTATGCAACCAGCTTGCCAACAATGGAATCCGTGTTATCATTGCAGGATTGGATATGGACTTCAAAGGAAATCCGTTCGGACCTATGCCACAATTGTGCGCCATTGCCGATGAAGTCTCCAAAGTTCATGCGATCTGTGTGAAATGTGGTCAGCTGGCCTCTTTCTCACATCGTACAGTCAAGAATGAGAAACAGGTTCTTTTAGGCGAAACAGCCGAATATGAGCCTCTGTGCAGGGAATGTTATCTCCGTGCGCGAGGGGAAGATGAGCAGAAAGTATAAACTCTATAAAGAAACAGATTATGGAAAGGAAAAAGATAACATTCGACAGTTTTATACGCGGTTCCATCGGATGTGTGTTAGTTGTAGGAATATTAATGCTCGTGGAACGTCTTAGCGGAGTGTTATTACCTTTCTTTATTGCGTGGCTGATAGCTTATATGGTCTATCCGTTAGTCAAATTCTTCCAGTATAAGCTACGATTAAAAAGCCGCATTATTTCCATCTTCTGTTCCTTATTCCTCATTACGGTTATCGGAGTCACTTTATTCTATCTGTTAGTGCCGCCGATGATTTCGGAAATAGGCAGAATGAACGATTTGCTGGTGACTTACCTCACCAATGGAGCCGGAAACAATGTGCCTAAGAATCTTTCTGAATTTATCCACGAGAACATCGATCTTCAGGCACTGAACCGTGTATTAAGTGAAGAGAATATCCTGGCGGCAATCAAG
>OBAF01001648.1_pt1 | contig 12604 bp, 10 predicted proteins | sample 1517851 | NCBI WGS metagenome assembly OBAF01 (sample SAMN04571706, study PRJEB22368) | human gut metagenome | biome: human gut; material: stool | host: Homo sapiens | place: Luxembourg | collected 2012-10-19 | reverse complement strand
CTTCACATCATAAGTATATAGGCTGATTCAAATCCAAATTTGTCGAAATGTTTGGGAACATCGAAGATAGAACAAAATTAGCACTTGTTGCACCACTTCACACTGATAGAGCTGATATTAAGATGTTATCTATTGATTCCTATATCACAACAGACAATATGCTACAAAACAGAAGAGGAATCACTACATATACTGGAACTTTTGAAAATATTACTGCTGCTGTAGGATATTATTGTAATGACATTCTGGTTTCAAACATTCGTCCATATCTTAAAAAAATATGGCTATCCGATCGAAATGGTGGATGTTCACCAGACATTCTTGTGTTCAGAGTAACTGATGAAAGCAAGTTTTTACCGATATACGTGTATTATGCATTATATCAAGATGATTTTTTTGATTTTATGATGGACGGAAAGAAAGGTCTAAAAATGCCTCGTGGCGATAAAAATTCAATTCTGAACTACCAAATTCCAAATGTTGCCATGCCACAACAAAAGGTCTTTGCTGACTATGCATTATCCTGCGACAAATTGAAATTTGAGGCACATTCTTATCAACAATCACATAAGGAATAAATGTTTAAAATAAAAATGACCACACTGGAGTAAGTCTATACTCTAGTGTGATTATTCTTATTTTTGAGTTTTGTTGGAAGGCTTTGCTTAGAAAATAATCGTTGTTTTCGTTAATTCCTAATTGAGTTATCGTAAGGGATACCACTTTTTTGTGTAGTAAATAGTATGAAACCATATCCTGCTTGTGACTTTGGAGGCAGATTAGAAGTTCTTAATGTACCTGTTATGATGCAGCAACATTCTGACATGGATGTCAGAATGAGTCCTAAAGAGCCCGGATGGCTCATTTAGGACGGTTGCGTAATGGTTATTTTATTTAAATCAGGTACATTTAGAAATTCTTATCTGTCTGCAGTGTAACAAACGGATATGGTTTTATACAATTTGTAAAATAAAAAATGAAATTTAGAATTGACATTTAAAAATACAGGTTCTATACTTATTAAGAATATGAAAAGACAATGACGAAGAGAGTAGTTTTCCATGGAAAGTCAAAGAGAGCCGGGGCAGGTGGAAACCGGCATGAGTAAATGGAAAATGAAAATCACTTCCAAGTTGCAGTTCGAACAGGCAAAGCTGCGTTAGTAGAAACTGACGGATTTCCCCCGTTATGGGAACGTATATGCGAAGCAGAAAGCTTCAAGTATGTTGTAACAAGGTGGTTAGAAACGTCAGGCGCGCGTCCTTATTACAGGACGGCGCCTTTTTCTTTACAGGAAATTGTTTTCCTGTAAAGTAAAAAACGCTCTGCGAGGATGCACACTGCGGCGTATAAGGTAGATGTCGCAAGCGACCGCCGCAGGCACGAGAATGTGCCAAGGCACATTCCTTTTTACGCAGGTAGCGAGGAACTGAAATTTTAAGGAGGACTAACATGTACGAAAAAGTTTCCCCAAATCTAAATTTTGTGGACAGAGAAAAGCAGACTGTAAAATTCTGGAAAGACAATGATATTTTTAAGAAAAGTATGGAGAACCGGAAAGAAGGCGAGACCTATACTTTCTATGATGGACCGCCAACTGCAAATGGTAAGCCACATATCGGTCACGTATTAACCCGTGTTATCAAAGACATGATTCCAAGATACCAGACTATGAAGGGCAAATATGTCCCACGTAAAGCCGGATGGGATACCCATGGACTTCCGGTAGAGCTGGAAGTAGAAAAGCTTTTAGGCTTAAACGGAAAAGAGCAGATTGAAGAATATGGTATGGAGCCATTCATCAAGAAATGTAAAGAATCCGTATGGAAATACAAAGGAATGTGGGAAGATTTTTCAGGAACCGTTGGATTCTGGGCTGATATGGAAAACCCATATGTAACCTATGATGATAATTTCATTGAATCTGAGTGGTGGGCTCTTAAGAAAATCTGGGATAAGAAGCTGTTATACAAAGGTTTCAAGATTGTTCCTTACTGCCCGAGATGTGGAACTCCGCTTTCTTCCCAGGAAGTAGCACAGGGATATAAGACGGTAAAAGAACGTTCCGCAATCGTAAGATTCAAAGTAATCGGAGAAGATGCATATTTCCTGGCATGGACCACAACTCCATGGACACTTCCATCTAACGTTGCACTTTGTGTAAACCCGGACGAGACTTACTGTAAAGTAAAAGCTGCTGACGGATATACTTATTATATGGCAGAAGCACTGTTAGATAAGGTACTTGGTAAATTTGCGGATGAAGAAAATGGCGTAAAAGCATATGAAGTATTGGATACTTTTCCAGGAAAGTCCTTAGAGTACAAGGAATATGAGCCATTATTTGACTGCGCAAAGGAAATCTGTGAGAAACAGCATAAGAAAGGCTACTATGTAACCTGTGATACTTATGTAACCATGACAGATGGTACCGGTATCGTTCACATCGCACCTGCATTTGGTGAAGATGATGCCCAGGTTGGACGTAGATACGAACTTCCATTTGTCCAGCTGGTAGACGGAAAAGGAGAACTTACCAAAGAGACTCCATATGCCGGTGTATTTGTAAAGAAAGCAGACCCGATGGTATTAAAAGACCTGGAAGAAAAAGGACTACTCTTTGATGCACCAAAATTTGAACATGAATATCCACACTGCTGGCGTTGTGATACTCCTCTGATTTACTATGCAAGAGAATCCTGGTTCATTAAGATGACCGCAGTAAAAGAGGATTTGATCCGCAATAACAATACCGTAAACTGGATTCCGGAATCTATCGGAAAAGGACGTTTCGGTGACTGGCTTGAAAATATTCAGGACTGGAGTATTTCCCGTAACCGTTACTGGGGAACTCCGCTTCCTGTATGGGAGTGTTCCTGTGGACATCAGGAGTGTATCGGAAGCCGTGCAGAATTAGCCGAGCGCAGTGGCAATCCGGATGATGCCAAAGTAGAATTACATCGTCCATACATTGATGCAGTAACCTTCAAGTGCCCGGATTGTGGCGGCGAAATGCATCGTGTACCGGAAGTAATTGACTGCTGGTTTGACTCAGGAGCAATGCCATTTGCACAGCATCATTATCCATTTGAAAATGAAGACCTCTTTAAACAGCAGTTCCCTGCACAGTTTATTTCCGAGGCAGTAGACCAGACCCGTGGATGGTTCTATTCCCTGATGGCAGAGTCTACCTTATTATTTAATAAAGCACCATATGAAAATGTTATCGTATTGGGACATGTACAGGATGAAAATGGACAGAAGATGAGTAAGTCCAAAGGAAATGCCGTTGACCCGTTTGATGCATTAGAGACTTACGGAGCAGATGCAATCCGCTGGTATTTCTACATCAATTCTGCACCATGGCTGCCAAACCGTTTCCATGGAAAGGCAGTACAGGAAGGACAGCGTAAATTCCTTGGAACACTTTGGAATACTTATGCATTCTTCGTGTTGTATGCAAATATTGATGAATTTGATGCAACCAAATATACACTGGATTATGAGAAACTTTCCGTTATGGATAAATGGCTTCTCTCCAAACTCAATACACTGATTAAGACTGTAGATAATAATCTGGGTAATTATCGTATTCCGGAAGCTGCAAGAGCACTGGATGAATTTGTAGATGAGATGAGTAACTGGTATGTAAGACGTTGTCGTGAGCGTTTCTGGGCAAAGGGCATGGAGCAGGATAAAATCAATGCATATATGACTCTTTATACTGCACTGGTAACTGTATGCAAGGTAGCAGCGCCGATGATTCCTTTCATGACAGAAGAAATTTACCAGAACCTGGTATGCAGCATCGACAAGAGTGCGCCGGAAAGCATCCATCTTTGCGACTATCCGGTGGCAAACGAGAGCTGGATAGACAGTGAATTAGAGAAAAATATGGACGAAGTATTGAAAATCGTTGTTATGGGCCGTGCCTGCAGAAATACTGCAAACATCAAGAACCGTCAGCCGATTGGAAATATGTTTGTAAAAGCACCATTTGAATTATCCGAATACTTTACAGAGATTATCGAAGATGAGCTGAATGTAAAGAAAGTGACATTTACAGAGGATGTCAGTGCATATACTAGCTATACCTTCAAACCACAGCTTCGTACCGTTGGACCGAAATTCGGTAAATATTTAGGTCAGATTCAGAAAGCACTTGCAGAATTAGACGGCAACAAGGCAATGGCTGAGCTTAAGAGCACAGGTGCACTGAAACTTGACAGTATAAGCGACGAAGTTGTATTATATGAAGAGGATTTACTTATCACCATGACACAGCAGGAAGGTTACATGACAGAAGGTGATAATGAAGTGACCGTAGTTCTTGATACGAACCTTACTCCAGAACTTTTAGAGGAAGGAATGGTAAGAGAATTAATCAGCAAAATCCAGACAATGCGTAAGGAAGCAGGATTTGAAGTAATGGATAAAATTACTGTTTCTTATAAGGCAGATCAGAAAGTAAAAGACATCTTCGCAAAATATGGGGAAGAAATTGCAAAAGAAGTTCTGGCTGAGAGTGTTGTGGCTGATACGGTGAGCGGATATCAGAAAGAATGGAACATTAATGGTGAAACGGTTGTGCTTGGCGTGGAAAAGAAATAAGCAGAATAAAGATAAGGGAGTGGAGCCGACAGGGGCTTGCTCCCTTTTTGCACAAAAAACACCGGAATCGAAACAAAAGGAGAACATTATGAAAAGCAAAATGTTTGAAAAGGAAACCTTCAAAAAAGAGGTGGTTGAGAACGTAAAATACCTCTATCGTAAGACAATGGATGAAGCAAGCGAGCAGGAAATTTTCCAGGCAGTATCCTACGTTGTAAAAGATGTAATCATTGACCAGTGGCTTGCAACCCAGCAGGAATTTGATAAAGCAGATCCAAAGATTGTATACTATATGTCCATGGAGTTCTTAATGGGCCGTGCATTAGGCAACAACCTGATTAACCTAACTGTGTACAATGAAGTGAAAGAAGCTTTAGAGGAAATGGGAATCAACTTAAATGCCATAGAGGATCAGGAGCCGGACCCGGCACTTGGAAATGGTGGACTGGGAAGACTTGCTGCCTGCTTTATGGAATCTTTGGCAACTCTGGGATATCCGGCATATGGTTGTGGAATCCGTTACCATTATGGAATGTTCCGTCAGAAAATAGAGAATGGTTATCAGGTAGAAGAGCCGGATAACTGGTTACAGAATGGATATCCATTTGAATTAAAACGTCCGGAATACAATTTCGAAGTAAAATTTGGTGGATATGTACGTGCAGAGGCACAGCCAGATGGAAGAACCAGATTCGTACAGGAAGGCTATCAGTCCGTAAAAGCAATTCCTTATGATATGCCAATCGTAGGTTATAACAATAATGTAGTAAATACATTGATGATCTGGGATGCAGAGCCAATGGAATGCTTCGAGCTGGATTCCTTTGATAAAGGTGATTATCATCGTGCAATCGAACAGCAAAACCTTGCAAAGAACTTAGTAGAAGTTCTCTATCCGAATGATAACCATATCGCAGGAAAAGAGCTTCGTTTAAAACAGCAGTACTTCTTTGTATCTGCCAGCTTACAGCGTGCGATTGCAAGATTTAAGAAGAATCATCCAGACATTCATATGCTTCCTGAAAAAGCAGTATTCCAGATGAATGATACCCATCCAACCGTAGCAGTTGCAGAGTTAATGCGTATCTTACTGGATGAAGAAGGCTTGGAGTGGGATGATGCATGGAATATTACAACAAAATGTTGTGCATATACCAACCATACCATCATGGCAGAAGCATTAGAGAAATGGCCAATCGAGATTTTCTCAAGACTGCTTCCTAGAATTTACCAGATTGTAGAAGAAAGCAACCGTCGTTTTGTACTGGAAATCCAGCAGAAATATCCTGGAGACAACCACAAGGTTGAGAAGATGGCAATTATATATGATGGTCAGGTAAAAATGGCTCATCTGGCAATCTGTGCAGGATATTCTGTAAATGGTGTAGCGGCACTTCATACAGAAATCCTTAAGAAACAGGAATTAAAAGATTTTTACGAGATGTTCCCGGAGAAATTTAATAATAAGACCAATGGTATTACACAGCGTCGTTTCTTAATGCATGGAGATCCATTACTTGCAGACTGGGTAACCAAATATGTTGGAAAAGACTGGATTACAGACCTTTCCCGCATCAAGAGATTAGAGTTCTATGCAGATGATGAAAAGGTTCAGCAGGAATTCTTAAATATCAAATATCAGAACAAGCTGCGTCTTGCATCTTATATCGAAGAACACAACGGAATTGAAGTAAATCCTCGTTCTATCTTTGATGTACAGGTAAAACGTCTGCATGAGTACAAACGCCAGCTCTTAAATATTCTTCATGTAATGTATCTTTACAATGAATTAAAAGAGCATCCGGATATGGAATTCATTCCAAGAACTTTCATTTTCGGAGCAAAAGCAGCAGCAGGCTACCGCAATGCAAAACTTACCATCAAATTAATCAACTCTGTTGCAGATGTCATCAACAATGATAAGTCCATCAACGGAAAGATTAAGGTTGTATTTATCGAAGACTACAAGGTATCCAATGCAGAGATTATTTTTGCAGCAGCAGATGTCAGCGAGCAGATTTCTACCGCAAGTAAGGAAGCTTCCGGAACCGGTAATATGAAGTTCATGCTGAATGGAGCGCTTACTATCGGAACCATGGATGGTGCAAACGTTGAGATGGCAGAAGAAGTCGGCAAAGAAAACATGTTTATCTTCGGTATGAGCTCTGACGAAGTGATTGCTCATGAGCAGAAACGCGATTATGACCCAATGCAGATTTTCAACAATGATCAGGATGTCCGTAAAGTTCTGATGCAGTTAATCAACGGATTCTATTCACCAAATGATCCGGAATTGTTCCGTGACCTTTACAACTCACTGCTGAATACACAGTGCACACAGTACGCAGATACTTACTTTATTCTGGCAGACTTCCGTTCTTATGTGGAAGCACAGAAGAAGATTAATGCTGCATATGCAGATGAAAAAGAATGGGCTAGAAAAGCAATCTTAAATATTGCAGCTTCCGGCAAATTCTCATCTGACCGTACGATTCAGGAATATGTGGATGATATCTGGCACCTGAACAAAATCACTGTTACAGTAGATGACAAAGCAGAATAAAATTAAGAAATAAAAGCATAAGCATAAAAACAGAAAGAGGCAGCAGCCCGGCAGGGTTGTTGCCTCTTTCTGCTTTAAGACGTTAGGCATCCGTAAGAAGCACCGGTGACAGATTCTGTGAGGTTTAAGCTACTGGGAAAAATTTACTTGTATTCAAAGAACTTATTTGTTACAATCAACACAAAGCATATATTCTGATTTTCGAATGGCGAAAGCCAGTCTAAATTTCTAGTATCAATTCAATGAATTCTATGCTTTTAAATTCTAATTACAATTAATAAACGCATAGTGCATTGAAGAGGCGGAAGTTTAGGAAAATATGAGATATATGCAATCCTGCTTTTCACTGCATTATGGGAAAAGGAGGAAAAATGAGAACTTTAGAAGAACTGAATCTGGTGGATGACTTTTTAGTAAACAGCTTAACCAGTCACAAAATTTATGGGGAACAGTCAGCGAGGTATATTTTGGAATGCATTCTGCATCGACAGATAGGAAAGCTTACGGTAGTGCCGCAGCGTTTCTTTTGCGGAGAGAATTTGGAAACTCACGGCATCCGGCTGGATGTATATCTGGATGAAGAGAATGGCGAAATTTTTGATATAGAACCGGACCAGAATGATGGAAAGGGCGAGATGGCAGCATTGCCAAGAAGAGTCCGTTTTTATCATGCAAAAATTGACGCGGGAAATTTGCCATCGGGCGAAACCTATGGAAGTCTTCGGAATGTTGTTGTGATTTTCATTACAACTTATGACCCCTTTGGACTGAACCGTATGGTGTATACCATTAAGAACTGTTGTGTAGAAGTGCCGGAATTAAAGTATGAAGATGGGGCACAGACGATATTCCTGTATACAAGAGGAAGTGAAGGAAATCCGCCAGAGGAATTAAAACAGCTACTGCATTACATGGAACATTCATCTGTAGAGAATGCTTCCACCGAAAACCTGAAAAAGTTACACCGGATGGTAACTGCAGTAAAGCGGGATGGAGAGGTAGGTCTTGCATATATGAAGAGCTTTGAGAGAGAAGAAAGAATTCGCAAACAGGGCGAAGAAGAAGGCGAAATAGTAGGAAAAACGAAGGAAGTTATAAGGCTTGGACGCAGATTCGGGAAGTCAGAGAAAGAAATTATTCTATTGCTGCAGGAGGAACTGCAGATAGATAAAGATAAGGCAGAAGATTTCCTGAAAAAGTATGATAAGTAAGACGATTAGAAAGAATGTGAGAATTACAGCATGAGCAACAAATTGGCGAAGCATCAGAAACAAAAAGAACGATTAACCGGAAAGCAGAAGAAAGTTCTGTTCTGGAGTTGCTTTACTGCTTTAAGCATAGCTTTTCTGGCGGTCTGGTTAAACGTATTCTTAACGTCGAAGGCACTTGACAGGCAAATGGAAGAGATGGTACTAGGAGAAGATTATGATAGAGAAGATGTAGTGATAACGGATAAAAGGAGCGAAGATGCTTCGGCAGATAATGCCATATCTCAAAATTATTTCTTCTATTATCATGGTGGAAAAACGAATGAATATAATAAGCGGATGCAGGTGCCGGAAAGTGTATATACAGAATATGAGGTGGGAGATATCATAACTGCATATACTACAGATCATATAAAATATTCTTATAATAAAGCGGGCATTCTTCCAGATAAAAAATATAGGAACAATGAATTAATGAAAGTAGCCGGAGTGTTGCTGGGGGCTGCAATAGGTTTTCTGAGTTTGTGGGGCTTATTAAACAGAAAGATAAGTTAAAAACTATGATTTTAGGAGAAATTCAAAATGTTATATATTATGCGGCATGGAAAAACGGAATGGAATGCATTACATAAAATACAGGGAAGAACGGATATCCCATTAAATGAAGAAGGACGCCTGATGGCGGAAAAAGCATGCGAAGAGTATAAGGATTTGCACATAGATGTGTGTTATTGTTCTCCGTTGATAAGGGCTGTTGAGACAGCACAAATTGTGTTAAAAAACCGGAAAATTCCAATAATAAAAGACGAACGGCTGATGGAAATGAGTTTTGGCGATTATGAGGGAATCGAAAACAGCTTTGCTATTCCGGATTGCCCGATTAATATTTTGTTTCAAAAGCCGGGAGAATATCACGAATCGATAGGTGGAGCAGAAACCTGGGAGGAACTCTTTGCAAGAACCGGAGCATTTTTGAAGGAAGTGATAGACCCGCAGCTACAGGAAGGTAAGGATATCCTGATTGTGGGACATGGTGCGATGAATGCAAGCATTATATGTCAGGTGAAAGGTATGCCGATTGAGGAATTTTGGAGCGCAGGACTGGAGCAGTGTAAAATTCTGGAACTGTAAATGGAAAAGATGATTTTTATACATTTTTCCGATACTTATCTGGTGTGGTATTGTAAAATTTACGGAAAAGCTCACAAAAATAACTGGTGCTTGAAAATCCACAGGCATAGGCTGTTTCGGTAATCGAAATTGATGTATTTCTGAGAAGAAAAATTGATTTTTTCAAACGATAACAGTTTAAATATTGCATGGGCGAAGTGGACAAATATTTTTGAAAAAGAGAGGTACATTTGGTTTTACAGCAATTTCCGGCAGACGAAATATCTTTCAGCAGAATTTTATTTTGGTAATTCTTTTGTACATATCCAATCATTGCAGCAAGAGATAAAATGTCTGCTGTATTTTTAGTATGGTTAGGAAAAAAATTCATATTTTCAGAGAGAAGTTTGAAAATATGAGCAAATTTTTCCAGAATAATAAACGGCTGTAAATAATCTGCATTATCTTCATAGAGCATTTTAAGATCATGGAGAATAGTATTTTGCCACTGAATAATTGGATTTAATTTTTGAAAGGGAAAATGTATATTTTGCAATAAAGGATTTAAATAATTTTTTTTGAAAGAGTCATTTACGGAAAGAAGCTGAGGAGACAACAAAATGCAGATAAAGGAGCATTCAGTATGAGCATCGGAATAGCCATAGTGAAAACAGTGGCTATTCACAAAAATTCCTTCGCCTTCCTGTAGAAAAATTTTTTGTCCATTGACATCATAAGACATCTGTCCTTCTAAAATTAGAATAAATTCAAGGTCATCATGCCAGTGGCTGACTGCACGAAAATCAGGATAGTCGGAGAGATTTCCTTTTTTAATATATGCCGGAAAGTCCGGATGATTATAAATAACATTTTCGGATGCATCTGAATTTAAAACAGTTGTTGGACATACTTTCATGGGGTCAGCTCCTTTGCGAACGATTGTTATATGATTATGGCTGATTTTGATATAAAAATCAATAGAAAAGGTATATTTTAATATTATATCAAGCGGAAGAAAAGGAGAATGAGAAAATGGACATGAAAAAGAGAAGAGATATGCAGCTTGCTTATATTTCAGATGAGACCGTTATGGAAGAACAGGTGAAATGCAGAAAGATTCTGCAAAAACTTAATTTCGCTGATCGGTCAGATTTTGATGGAATTGCAGAAATCGTAAAAGAACTTCTTGGAAAATCGGAGGGTGCATGTATCAATCCGCCGTTTTACTGCGATTATGGTTCACATATTGAAGTGGGGAAAAATTTCTTTGCAAATTATAACTGTACCATTATCGATGTGGCAAAAGTAAAAATTGGTGATAATTGTCAGATGGCACCCAACGTTTCTATTTACACGGCAGGACATCCGATTTATCCGGATACGCGGAATTCTGCTTTTGAATATGGAAAAGAGGTTGTTATCGGGGATAACGTGTGGCTGGGCGGAAATACAGTAGTATGTCCGGGCGTACATATTGGAGATAATGTGGTAGTTGGCGCCGGAAGTGTTGTTACAAAAGATATTCCATCCTGGTCTATTGCAGCAGGAAATCCATGCCGTGTAATTCGAAAAATAACAGAAGATGATAAAAGAAAATTGTTTCATGATGAAGAAATTGATGATGAAGCATGGAATATGATATGTGAATGGAATGAAAAAAAGTAATAATATGAGTAAATTGGAGTGGACGATAAAATTAATTATTATAGTGGTTGGTTCAGTCGTTGCAGCATATGGCATTACGCTGGCGCTGTATGCGGGATTTGGTGGTGCCACCCTTGCGGTATTATGGCAGGGAATTTCGAAAACATTTCATGTAAGTATCGGTACGGCATCCATGATAGTAGCCATAGTTATGATTGTATTTGCGTTTTTCTATGACAGGTCACAGATACATATCGGCACGATACTTTACCAGATTGTGTATAGCTTTTGTGTAGATTTGTTTGCAAATGCACATGTGTACAGTACGCATATATGGGTAAATGCACTTATCATGTTATTGGGAATTGTGCTTTTTGCAATAGGAACTGGTTTTTATGCGGCAGCCTCCCTGGGGCGGGGTTCTTATGAGGCACTGACTTTTTCTCTTGCGGAAAAGAACAACTGGCAGGTAAAAATTGTACGAATGGTACTGGATGTCGTGATGGTTGCGACAGGCGTTATGCTGGGCGGAAAATTTGGCATATGCACCATAGTAACAATCCTCATTTCCGGACCGGTCATCCAGTTTACTGCGGCAAAAACGAAAAAGTTAATTTGCGTTGCTTGTGGCAACGACCGTTCTGATATCTAATAGTGGTATCAAAACAAAGGAGACACACAGGACTGTCCCACTGTGCATCTTATAATTCAAGAATAACTCCTTTGCCGGCATATGGAGAATGCGAAGAATAAGAAACAGACAGAGTCGGAGAGGGCAGAAGCAACAATGGTTGATAATGGCGATGGAATCAAGAAGGTAGTTGTCAAATAGAAGTAGATACATATGAACAGGCTCAGGTATTGTCTGAGGCACTTGAAAAGTGCAAATAATAGTTGGATTATGGGAGGATAGATATGGCTGCTACAATTATTTATTTGGTAATTTCATTATTGGTTTCACTTATTTTTATCATACTTGGAATTATGCAGTATAGGTCTGAAAAACCAGTATCAATAAATACAGGAGAGAAACCACTTCGTAAAGATGAACTGACAAATGTTACGGAATGGAACCATAGACATGGCAGAAATTTTATTATTTTGGGTTGTGTGCTATTTATTACGCAAGCTGTTTTTGGATATTTTATTAAAAAGCTGGATGGCGTTGTGGTTCAGGTGGTTATTTATATGATAGTTCTATTTTCTGAAATCGCATGGGTTGAGTTTGAACATAATATGATGAAAAAGACAATGATAAAAAAGCATTGAAATAACAACTTATAATTTGCAAAAAAAATGAAGGTTCCTGAGGGGCTTTACCCCGATAACCTGGAATTGACCGAGCTCTTTGAGCGAGGGATACTTCTTGTCCGAAGGGCAAGAAGGTGGAACTGAGAAGAATTAAAACAATCGGAAGTTATAAAGGAGAAACACTATGGGATTATTTGGTAAAAGCAAAAAAGAGCGA
>OBAF01001626.1_pt1 | contig 12775 bp, 9 predicted proteins | sample 1517851 | NCBI WGS metagenome assembly OBAF01 (sample SAMN04571706, study PRJEB22368) | human gut metagenome | biome: human gut; material: stool | host: Homo sapiens | place: Luxembourg | collected 2012-10-19 | reverse complement strand
AAAGCTAAACGAGCGATGATGTCGCAGAATAAATTAAATATCAAAAACCGAAATTATCCAATTAAGGGATAGTTTCGGTTTTTTTATGCTCATTTATAGGCAAAAAGTAAAATTCATTCATTTTTTTAAACTTTTTTATAAACTTGGTTGTTTTTTTACCTATTTTTTACGGGTTAGTATATGAGGGAAAAAACATATACTAATTTCAATACTTTTCCCTCAAAGGAAAGAGGGAAATATGAATCAATTAATTAAATGGATACAAGAGTATCAAAATACAAAAGAAGATTATCTCTTTGAAATAATTGTAAAGAAAGTAGAAAAGATAATTTATTCTCATCTTCAAAAGATTTCTAAACAATATAAAGATGATGTATATCAAGAAATGTTAATGGGGTTATATAGATTATTACAAACTTTTGAAATAAGAGAGTATGAAGAAAATGCTGATTACTTAAATAATTTTTTTCTGGCTTTTGATGAAGAGAGTATAAAAGAAGAAAATTGGAGACAAGAATATCAGTATTTTTGTAATGAAAAACAATTTATAGAATGTCTTAATAAAAGATTACACTCTGTATATGTCGACTTTTTAAGAAGACTAAGTTATGAAATGTCTTTAGAAATATGTAATTTTGATATTGGAGATGATAGAAATATCGAAGTAAGAGACAAAACCGAAGAATATAAGGAAAATGATTATGAATTACTTAAAAATTATGGACTGAGTGATAAAGAAATTACTTTTTTAAAAAATTTTATAGATGAACAATGTATTTTAACTGAAAAAGAAGTCGGAATAAAGTTAGGAATCAGTCAACAAGCAGTCCATAAACGAAAGAAAAAAATAATTGAAAAGTATAAAAATAAGAAAAAAATGTAAAAAATCAAAAATTTTTTGATATTTGGTTGTTAAATCAAAAAAAATTACGGGTTATATATATGAGGGCAGTAAAATACTCTCTCAAGAAGGAGGTGAAAAAAATGGAAACAAATGTCGTAGTCACAATGATAGGACTCGCTGCTTCCATATCTAGTATAGTGTTTGCATTACTTGCTTTTAAAAGAAGCGAAAAACAAGAACATAAAACAGAAGGAAAAAGTGAGGGACTAATCTTATCGGATGTTGGCTATATCAAAGCCTGTGTTGACCGAATGGAAAAGAATCTAACAAGTGTCGATGAACGATATCGAAATGTCTTAGAAAGACTGGTTAAAGTCGAAGAATCATTAGCGAATGCTCAAAAGCGAGTAGATGAAATCAAAAAAGAAGGAGGATAGATGATGGAATTTACAAGTTTACCTATTATCATATTGATTTGTTATGTAATAGGAGAAATCTACAAATACCTGTTTAAAAAGAAACCAGAAACATACAAATTCATTCCCATACTACTATCCATTAGTGGAGGCATACTAGGCATACTCATTTATCTAACCAATCAAGAAATGATGATGAATGCCAGTAATATCTGGATAGCCTTAGGGATAGGAATCGTAAGTGGAGCAAGTTCAACAGGAACCAATCAAATCATCAAACAACTATTTCGTAAAGAAAAGGAGGAAAAGAAAAATGTTTAGGAAATACGAATTAGAATATAATCCCAAAATCGATTTTAAATTGATCTATTCGATCAATCCCTATTTAAATATAAATGAAAACTATAAAGAGATTAGAAATTATTTTCATCACAAAACAAAAGTAGAATCAAAACAAGGAGTCATGTTTAAAAATCTAAAAGAAATCTTTGATTTATTAAAAAGTATTCCAATTCATAGTTTAACTGAACTTAACATAAATGAAGTAACAAAAAAATTAGGAATCAAAGATATAGAAGAAGAAAAAATACATTCTCTACTTTCAATGTTTCAAAACAAAAACGACGATAATATTCCAACATTTTCTACGAAAGTATTTGAATTTATCATTAGGAATGAATTATTTCAAGAACTTTCTTTAGAAATAGGATTATTATTTATGAATGCCATTTTGTACCAAAATCACTATATACCTATAGTCATCTTTAAAAGTAACTTTGATTTTTTTAAAACATTAATCAAACAAAATATAACTACGACAAGTTTAGTAGAAATATTTGCAAAATTAGAAGATGTATCGATAAGGTATAAAGAAAAGTTTGACCAAGCAATAAAACAAGAGATAATAGATGGTTTACTTCACAATAAATGGGAAATGAAACAAAGATTTCAAGTTGAAAAACTATGGCTATATGGCTCATTTGTAAGAGATGATACAACACCATATAGTGATGTGGACTTATTTGTACAAATGAAAGATGAAACAAAAAAAGAAGAGTTAAAAGATTATTTATTTGAAAAGTTAAAAAGACCAGTCGATATTCAAGTAGAAGGGTATTTCCACCCCAATTTTTCTATGCAACCAGCCCTTATCGAAAGAGAGTTGATCTTTGATGTTAGTAAGTAAAGAAATAGATATTAAACTATATTATCGCTTTGTAGAATTTACATCACGACTTGTGGGAGTTGGGTTACCTCACGAAAGGTTCAAACAAATCACATTAGATGATTTTAAAGCCGAATCAAACGAAGAAAAAGAAGTAAAACAATTCGCTAATGCGTATTTGTATATTCTCAATAATATCAATCAAAGTGTGACAAAAGAAATATTACAAGAAACTTATTATTTACTTACTCATAAATGCTTAGATGAAGAAATGACTAGAAAGATATTAGAGACTTACTATATGTATTATGATGAAAATTCACATTATGTAGCAATGATGATTCATTTTAAGATATTAGAACTAGTAAACGCAAGAAATATTGAGTTTGCATTTATGATTTCAAATCTAGTTATGCTCAAAAAAGGAAGATATCCGTTTATTCCATATGAACACATTTATGAAATTTATAAAAAAACAATCGAAAATCAAAATAAAGATAAATTAATGGTCCTTTTTTCTGAGATGGAAGTAATAACAAAACCATATGAAAATCACTCCAATCTAAGTAGAGAAGAAATCTTATTTAAAATAAGAGAAAAGAAAACCTATTTAATGAAAGAATATCACATTGCAAAGCTCTACTTGTATGGTTCTTTCGCAAAAGAAAGAGTAACTAGCCAAAGTGATTTAGATTTACTTATTATTTTTAATAAAGAAATGCTACCTTTAGAAAGAGGAATCGTCATTAAAAACTTAACAGAATATTTAGAAAACAAAATCAACATCCATTTCGATATCATCGATTTTAGCCATGCATTAAATCATCTAGATATCAGTGAAATGGAAAATAGTATTACTATAATATAAATAAAAAAATTATTAAAATAAAATTTTAAAAATTTATAGGAGGAAAAGAAAATGATAAAACTATTTAGTAATCAAACAAGTGTACCAAAAATCACGGTTGAGTCAAAATTTTTAAAAAACAAAACAACAATATTAACACCTGACGCAAATGGATTAGTCAAAGAGATAAAATCAGATACCTTGTTATTTGTAAAAGTAGGAGTAAGTGGTTTGCTTACTGGAGAAAGTATAGGAAAACTACAGTTAGCGCTTGCCTATGTAGAAACATCAATGAGTTATAACTTTAAAGTTATAAAGTGTCCAAAAACAACACTAACAGAAAATTATATGAAAGAATTTGCAAATAGCTTAACTGGAGAAGAAGTTGTAGAAGAAGCACAAGTAATTTATGGAACAACACAGTCCAAAAAAGCAGGTGAACAAAAAGATATTAAATTTGTAACTTTAGACTTAACGAATATGGCAAAGAAAGCACTTGGAAATAATCCAACATTACTATTTGTCGTTAAAAATAATAGTGAAGATGAACAGTTGCATTTACTAGATCCACAATATGTAGCAAGCCAAATAGCATGTTGCAATGGAACAATGAGTAATTTTAATGGTTTAAATGGAATGTATCAATACGATCAACATCAAATAGGGGGTACTGGCACAGGATATATCAACTTATATAACCAAAAACTCATTCATATTATTGATGGCTTAACATCACTTAGTAAAAAAATGCCAATTATTTATTCAACCATTCATAACTATGGAAAATCTAATGAGAAAGCCTTTTTAGAAAAAGAGTTAACACCAAGTTTTCAATATAAGATTTTTAAATCAGGAGAAGAGTATGTCATTGAAGATCCAACAGGCAATAGAAATTATTATCAAAAAGTTGATACAGAAAAAGAAGAAGGAGAAAAGGTAATTTCAACATATGGAATGAAACATTTAGAAGAAAAAGGAGATTTGTATTTTTGTAATATAGATTATTCCTACTTCTATTTAGATAAGACGACATCATCAGATAAAGAAGAAATCGTAATGTATGATAGACAGGATAATAAAACAACCTTTGAAGTGAAGTTAAATGTAGAAAATATCACAGGAGGACGTTTTACAAAACTTTTATTTAGAGCAAATAAATATGGTGATTTTGTCAATTATCATTGGAGTGGATTAAAACTAGAAAAAATAATCAATTCAGACAAAGAAGAAGTACTATTTACATATGACTCATCCAATCGAATTAGTAAAATAGATTATCCAACATTAAAACAATATATAGAATATACTTATAAACTTAATGAATGGGCAATTAATATTGCAATATATTCGTATAAACTAAGCAGTAAAACAGAACCTGAACTTACTAAATTAAAAGAAGTGGAGTTGAACTATGAAGAAATTGGTGATGTATTACCTAGAAATCTAATGCTTAGTAGTATAGTTGATAAAATCACAGGATATTCGATACATTATACGATGAATAATACTGGAATAGTTAGCAATGTGGATGTGAAAAACAAACAAAATGAAACTAGTTATAAAGTAAATTATAGTTCAAATTCATATTGTACAACGATAACTTCATTCGATGGTAAAAAACATTTCTATTACTTTGATAATTATGGCAGATGCAAACTTGAAATGGATGATAAAGGAAGAAGTGTAACTTATAATTATGATGAATATGAAAATGGCGAATCCAAGCATTTAACAAGTGTATCCAGTGTTCAAACCAACTCTAGAAACTTACTAGAAAATCATAGTTTTGAAGATAGCGATAATCTATTTCAAAGTGAATCATTAGGATGGAAGAAAACAGGAGATACCAATTCTGTCATCAAAACAAAAGTAGGTGGAGTATATGGTGACAAGTATCTATTTATTGATAAAGTAGCAAATGAAACCATTACAATTTCACAAACTGTACTAACAAATGATAATAAGCAATTTAGTTTAAAAGGTTTTATTAAACAACAAGCAAAAAATAGTAATGAAAGTATTGCATCTGGTTCTATTAAGGTAAGAATATGTGGAACATATACAAGAGTAGAAGAAGTAGTAACGAAAATAGATTCAACGAGTTCAAAAACAGAAACTAAACCAGTTAGTCATTATCATCATAAAGAGGTCACTTTTAGTGGAAATAGCAATTGGAAACCATTTATAATCAATTCAACACTGCCAAGTGATGCTTATGATATTACAATAAGAGTAGAAATTGTCGCAAGTGGCATTGCAAGTGAGGTAGGAATAGATGATTTACAATTATGTAGTGGAAAACAAAAAACAAGATATAACTTAATAGAAAATGGGTATATGGAATTTACTCAAGATAATTTACCTAAAGGATGGAATTTTGAAAATAAAGAAACAGAAGACCAGATTATTGAAGTAGATAATACTGATGCACACTCATCCATTTTAGGAAATAAAGTCATGTGTTTTAAACAAGGAGATATTCTACAGCATTCAACAAATGTTAATTTTAAGATTAAAAAGATGTATAAAGAAATTCAGTGTCTTGGTTTATCAGGAGAACAACTCGTATTTAGTGTATTTGGTAAAGCATTTACAAGTAGTGGTAATATTTTCAGAAGTTATATAAAGATTTATCATACAAACGGACAATATAGAATTCATAGATTTGATTTTGATAAGAATTTTAAAAATTGGCAAATGTTAACAAGAGCAGTAACTGCTGAATATGACTATTATAAAGTAGAAGTAGGAGTTGAATATAGTGGAGGAAGTAATGCTTATTTTGATTGTTTCCAACTTTATAAAGATTCTTATGGCAAATATTATAATTATGATGAAAGAGGAAATATTACTGAAGTTATTAGTGATGATGGAAATTCAATGCGAATTGATTATGATGATAATAACCAAATCAAAGAAATTGTTACGCAAGATGGAAGTTCATTTAAATATGATTATGATGCGAAAGGAAGACTTGAAAAAGTAACTGATTTATCAGGTAATGTTGTAGAGATTACATATGATACAAATGATTATGTAATTCAAACTACCATTACAACTCCAAATGGTGAAACAATTATTAATAGTCAAGAAAGAGATCAATGGGGAGAAATTACTAAGGCAACTGATGAACATGGAAATCAAACACTAATAGGAGTTAACTATTTAAATCAAATCACTCAAATTGAACAAGCAAATGGATTGTTAGAAAGTTTTAATTATAATCAAGATTTAAGCTTAAACCATATAGGTGCAGTAGTTGAAAATAAAGCACATCAAAATAGTTTTACCTACGATGATACAAAACAAGTAAAATGTGTGGAAAGTGCAAATGGTACAAAGTATAATTTTATATATGATTCATTTGGAAGATTAACTAAAATTAGTGTCAATGGAGAAATCATTAATCAATTTAGTTATAATGAAACCATTAATACCATTAATAAAGGATTAGTTAGTCGAAAGCAATATGGATCAAATGGTGATTATTTTGATTTTATTTATAATGAAGAAGACCAAATAGAAGAAGTAAAACTAAATGAAATTGCAATTGTTGAATATGAATATAACGAAGAAGGACTATTATCACAAGTTAAAGATGTAAGAAATAATACAATAAAATATTTCACTTATGATTTAAAAGGAAAATTGATTAAAGTAGTAGATGATGAAAATAGATCAATTGCCTACACTTATGATAATTTGGATCATCTTCAAAAAACATCATACAAAATAGACGATGTTGAAAAAAGTTTTGATTATGAATACGATTATGAAACCAATGAATACACAAAAGAAGGATACTTTAATAGACTTGAAAAAGAATTTGGTGATGAAATTGTAAAAGGAGGAATGAATGCTAAAGGAACATATGGTGCTAAACCAACTTTAAAAACAATCAATCAAGTCTATGATGATAGTATAAACATGAAAGTATATCAATTTGAAGATAATTATGACTTTATATGGTATAAACTAGATACTTTTAATGCCAATAAACCAACAGGCTATTCGAATGGAAAATACTTTGATTTAGATATTTGGAAAAGAAGATTCTTCTACAATAAAACCTTTTATATATGGATAAAACCAAGCGGAACATTTAAAGAAGAGAATTTATTTAAATTTCAAAAAGAAGATGAGAATGAAGAAAGAACTAATTTAGCTCTCTTAAACATTACAAGCAGTGGTAAGATTGGCTATAAAGAAGAAGCAAAAGGGTATTATTCAAAAACTTCAAATAGTGTTTTAAAATTAAATGAATGGAATTTGGTTGGAATTAAAATATTTAAAAACAAAGATGAAACCAATAGTAAATGTATATTATTTATTAATAATGAAGCAACACCTGAATTGAATACAACAATTGATGTAACAGAAATTAGTAACCTTGTTATAGCAAGTCAAACACCAACTACAACTTCAGCAACAACATCTAAAAAGAATACGATAACAACATCATTATCCTTACCATTTAAAGTATGTATGATGTCTTTCGGCTCATATAACTATACCAAAGAAGATATGAAAGCCATTTATAACGAAGGATTAAAGTATTTGGTAAATTCTACGCCAGTACAAAAAGCAACAGGAGTGTCTTATTATAATGGTAGTGTTTATCAAGATTTTGATGTCATCACCTTAAATGGAAGTTTAGAGTCTTCAAGAGGAAACAAACCAGTAGCATTAATGAAAACAGATTCTTCATTTAAAGTAGAAAAAGCCAGAATTTTTAAATATGATTCAACCATTCAAAGACATGTTTATGGAGCATTTGATGATGTAAGTAATTTTACACATGGAAATCACTCATTACTTGCCTATGATTTAAGTCTAAAGAATAAAGGAATGATTAGTTTTAAATTTAAACCTGAAGCTCCTACTACAAACAATTATCGCTATGTAGTATCTAGTTTCAAAGATGAATCTATGAAAATGGGAATCTTTATCAACTCATCAAATGAATTACGTTTTGCTTTTGAATCTAAATTGTTAATTTGTAGAAAATTAATGGAAATGGATAAATGGTATAGCGTTACTTTATTCTATTCAGGTAAAAACATTTCCATTTATATTGATGGCGAGTTTTTCTATGATGAAGAATTATCTGATGAAATTGATTTAAGTGATTGTGTAACTTATATTGGTTCAGATAAAGATGGAACATCTGCTTTAAATGGATATGTAGAAATGTTTGCATATTCAGATAAGGAATCAAATACACAAGCTAACATTGCAAAAAGTATATACGATGATGGTAAAACAATTTCCATTAGAAATCATCTAGATTCTTTAGGAAGAGTAAAGTCAAAGGTCATCACAACAAATAGAACAACTTATGCAAAAAATTATGCTTATGATAAACTTCGTATTACTAGAGAAATTGAACCAGATACACATAACATTAAATATGAATATGATTCTATGGGCAATATTACAAAAAAACAATTCATGATAAAAGATATTGTTGAATCAACATCAACTTATCAATATGATAAATTAGGTCGATTAATTAAAGAAATTCATCCAAATGGAAACATTGAAACCTTTACTTATGATACAAATGGTAATATTATTACCCATAGGTTAAGTTCTTCTCAAGGTCAATTAATTGATGATGAAACTTATCATTATTCTTCAACTAACAAAGATCAACTGATTTCTATTACAGATGGATTTACAAATAATAGTATTATTAAAGAATACAAATATGAAGATTCATATAAAGGTAATCCTACATCAATCATCACCAATGGGGTAAGAGAAAATCTTACTTGGGAAGGAAGAAGATTACTTCAATATGGTGATACATCCTTTACTTATAATGAGGATGGAATTAGAATTAAAAAACAAGGAACAAATTTTGTTGAAGATTATATTTTAGATGGAAGTAAAGTGATTGGATTAAAGCGTAGTCATGAAAGTGGAAGTTATGAAATGTACTTTAACTATGACGAACAAGGAGAAATTATTGGCTTAAGTTGTGAAGAAAAAGAATACTTCTATATACGAGATATCACAGGAAATATTACTAAAATAGTTGATGAAGAAGGATATCCTGTGGTAGAATATACGTATGATGCATGGGGTAATTTCAAAAGAACAATAAATATTGATTGCCGTGCAGCATATAGTAATCCATTTGTATATAAAGGCTATTTCTTTGATAGTGAAACGAATTGGTACTACTTAAAATCAAGATATTATGACCCAACGATTAGAAGATTTATTAATGTGGATGATTTTAATTACCTTGATAGTGAATCTTTAACTGGCATTAATCTTTATAGTTATTGTGGAAATAACCCTGTAATGTATAAAGATTCTAATGGTTGTTTTGCACTAACGATTTTTGGAATAACAATTGGGATATATGAATTTATTAAAGCAATTGCTATTGTGATAATAGCAGTAATTTCTGTTGCAACAATAGTTGCAGTAGAAGAGCAAACTCATATTATTTCTGATACACTTGAAAATATAAATGAGGCTTTAGAAGATATAAAAAAAGGTGCAGAATCATTACTTCTTGCATATGTTGCATCACTAGTTTTAAAGGGACAGTATCCAGATGAATATGAAGTACATATTGTTGCTAGAGGAGATCATCGTGCACTTCCATCACGATGTATTATGGAAATATGTGGAATAAGTATAGAGGATCCGATGAATAAAGTACGTATGAAAAAGTCGTATCACAAAGTTTTACATACTAATACGTACTATGCGATATTAAATACAACAATGATTATTGCATATGAAGTAGCTGGACGTGAAGGTGTAGAGAAAACGCTAGAGATTTATCAAAGTATTTTAGGAGGATTATAAAATGAAAGATTTCATGCATACAGTTGAGAAAATTAAAAATATTCAAAATAAATATAAAGATTGTTATGACTTATATTTACAATTAAAAGATAGTGGATTAAAAACATTAATGACAACATGTAGAAAAAGTACTACAGATTTCGGAATGTTTCCTCCAGATAAACATTTGAATGCAAACTATTTCCATGGAGAATATAAAGGACGTTTAACAAAAAAAGAAGATAAAATAGACTTCAAGTATTATTTTGATCATCAAGATAGAGTTATTATGACTGAACAATATGCAGATGGAATGCTGTTGTTAATTCAATTTTATTTTTATAATGAAGACAATATTCAAATTGTGTTTTGCCGTTCAAAAGAAAAAGTTATTTCTATTATTGGTGAAATTAATTATGATAATGGAAGAATAACAAATCTATTTTTGACTAATGATTTAAAATTATTTAATAAGTATGGAATTAAAGATTTATCATATAGGGAATTATTATACAATTACAATGAGGCAGAAGTACTAATAAATAATAGATTTCGATGTATTTGGAGTTTAAATTCAATAAATAATGGAATTACGATTGCACCAAAATATTTTGAAAATAAGCAAAAAGATATTATACCAGGAACAGATAATGTAATTGTTACAACATCCAATATTATAAAACTTACAAATAAAGATTTATAGTGAAAAGGCATAGATAGGCGGATTTTCCAATATTATTGGAATTAGCGTTGGATTATCTAATGTCTAGAGTGAGTGGTAGAAAGGAAAAGTTATGAAATTAAAAAAGAATTTTATTCAAGCGCCATTTTTAAACAAAAAGATTCAAAAGTTGAAGTGATAAAATTATGTAATCATTTGAAAAAAGGAAATTTTTGATTCAAGTTTTTGTAGGAGATGAATTAAATGAGAAATTTCATAAAGAAAATAATATGTTTTTAAAACATAGAAATTTTAATTATTATTTAATTGATAATGTAGAATTTTTACAAGGATTATCATTAGAAAGATTATGATTTTTGAATATCTATTCAATAAATAAAAGCATTAATTCCATTGATTTAACCTATTTAAAAGAATTGAAAAATAATTACCTTTTCTATTAGGCTTTGATAATTATTTAGACTTTGTAGAGATAATGATTAATTTTGATTACTATGATAGAATGGAAATTAAGAATTGGTGATTATATTGAAATGAAATATTTACCAAAGAGTACAATCGTATTAGAAGTAAAAATTATTGAAACTGAATAACTAAATTTAGGATATAGAGTGAAAACTTTATATCCTTTTTTTATGTTCTAAACTAAAAAAGGGAAATAGAAGACCATAGCGTATTACCTAGTGAAGGGAAAACAAAATAAAAATGGGTTTCCCATTTATTAAGGAGTCGAAAATGTGTATGTTGCATTTTCCTTATCCTGCCTTATTTTTAATGAATTATGCATCATATAAAACGATATTTTTGGGTGTTTTTCATTAAATTAATCGTTAATTATGTTGTCCACAAAGAATAAAAGAGGTAAGTGCTTTAAAAATTTAAAGTTTTCAAAGATATTTTTGAAAGAATATTTGTGTATTTTAAAGGTGTTGCAAAATATGCAACACCTTTTTTGCCTGTTACATATTTTGCAACATAAGAATTTTCATTATTTTTTAAAGTAAAGTAATTGAGCATTTGAGAAAACAATTTAGAAATTGAAAAAATTAGGTACTTAATGTTGAAGTTGAAAGGATTAAAAAATTTTGGTCAATTAAAAAATCATTTACTTTAAAATTATGGGTAGATAAAGAAGACTTATAGGATGTGTTAGAATAATGTATTATAAAAAGTTGGAATTGATCTTACTGAAATTTTTTAATAATCCTAATCTCGAAAAGTCAAAATCAACTTTTTTTAATCAATTGTGATATAATTATCTTACAAGTCTTTAAAATAATTAGATTATTAGAATTTAAAAATGGTGATATAAAATGAGCAAAAAAGTGTTAAAATATTTATTTAAATTGGTATTAGTAGTGATTGTATTCTTATCTATGAGTTTTTATAGTTATTTTTTGATAGAAATTAAAAATCCCTTTCTTGCACTATACTTTATCGCTATATTTTGCATAACGTATTTTCTTGTTATTAAAATTGTAGTAACTAGTAGTGAGCAATCAAATTATAATAAAATATATAGAAAAATGTTTTTTAAAATAGATACAAGCCATACACGCAAAAACAAAGAAATCATAATGGATAATATAGATTTTCTAAAAAAAATGCAATTTCTACATTTCTACTTTTTAATTAATCCAAAAGCTAAACAAGATTTTCCACAAACTTATGAAGGCGATAGTGATTTATTAAAGAAGTTTATTAAAAATGATAATTATAATAATTTAATGGAAGAACTAGATAATTCATCGGTAGAGAAAAGATATAAAAATTTAAAAAAAGAAAAAAAAGATTTGACGAAAAATGATTTTTATCAGATTGTGCATGAATACGATTTTGAACTATATGAAGAAAAAATGATGCAGTTATTAAATGAAAAAAGTTTTTCAAATGAGAAAAACTTTGGAATAGTGATTGAAATTCTGATTTTAATAACAACATATTGTTTTCCATTAATTATGTACGCAAAAGATAATAACGAAAAAATAATTTTAATTTCATCAATGGTTGTATT
>OBAF01001614.1_pt1 | contig 12830 bp, 5 predicted proteins | sample 1517851 | NCBI WGS metagenome assembly OBAF01 (sample SAMN04571706, study PRJEB22368) | human gut metagenome | biome: human gut; material: stool | host: Homo sapiens | place: Luxembourg | collected 2012-10-19 | reverse complement strand
TTTTTCTCCAAAGACTTTGTACCACGCATAACTACACGAGCCGCAGCCCCAGCACCGGCTGAAGAAGCATTTATTGTTACGCCAGCTACTTTTCCTGATAAAGCATTAATAAAGTTAGCATCCTTTATATTAGTCAATTCATCTCCCTTTACTTGCTGTACATTATAACTCAACGCTTTTTGTTCACGTTTGATACCCAACGCAGTAACTACTACTTCGTCCAAGGTTTGCGTGTCTTCACCCATTGTGACTTTTAGGGGTTGGGCGTTGGCAAGCGTGATTGATTGGGAGGCATAACCGATATAGGAGATTTCTAACACATCACCTTTGGCAGCTTGTATTTTGAAATTTCCATCCATATCAGTAATCGCACCAGTAGCTGTTCCTTTCACCAGAATGCTAACTCCAATTAAAGGTTCACCTTGTGCATCTGTTACTGTTCCCGTTGCAACGATTGGTGTTTTTTTCTGTTGTTCTACTTCTTTCTTAGTAGAAAGTACAATATGCTTATCGACTATTGAATAACTGATATTTGTTCCTTTAAACAGCTGACCCATAACGTTAGTCAGCGACTCTTTAGAAACTTTAATAGATATGACACGATTAATATCGACGTCATTTGTGTTGTATACTACTGACATTGAAGTTTGTTTCTCTATCTCTTTCAATGCAGTATTTAGAGGTACCTTCGATAGATTAAGGGTAATCATTCGTTCCTGCCCATAAGCTGAGGCAAAACTCGAAAACAATAAAAGGAAAAATAACAAGTATGGAAACTTGTGTTTTATAATTTCTTTCATCTTATTCTTTTTAATTAGAAATAGTTTTTAGGTAGTTAACAAACATGTGCGGGTAATAAATATAACCGCCACTCATACAAAGGATCTATGTATCTCTGTTTCTCATATTTATAAATTTAAAGGTTACACTAAAAATGATTTTTCATAAGCGCTTATTCATCAGTAATACATTTGATACTGCAACCATACTAAACGAAAATAAGATTTTTTTTCGTAAAAAATGGTTAGACTAAGCATTTTTTTGAAAAATAAATACATAATCATTTGATAAATAGAGCATTAAGTAGTTCTGAAAAACTATTCAATTTATTACATTTGCATGCAATTTGCATATATTCAAATAACAGATAGATATAAAGAATCATTTTATGTTCAAATATTCAAAAGATGGAGTTTCTGTATTGACCATATTAGACACCAGAAGGGCTAAAATTAATGGATTATTTCCAGTTAAAGTTCAAGTCGTATTTAGGAGAAAGCAGAAATATTATTCTACGGGGAAAGAATTGTCAAAAGAAGACTGGGATAGATTGTTAAAGGCAAAAAGTCAGTTATTAATGGAGGTAAGGACTGATATCGAAAGTAGTTTTTCTATTATAAAACAGCAAGTTAGCGAACTTATCCAAAAAGGAGAATTTAGTTTTGAAATATTGAGTATCAGACTTGGAAGGCATACGAAAGAAATCAATCTGCGTACAGCTTTCGAATTAAAGATGAAGGAATTAGAGGATAATGAGCAGGCAAGTACATATTTAAATTATCGAAGTGCTTTGAAGAGTTTAGAATGTTTTGGTGGTACCAATATTCCATTAGACAGAATTACTGTGGAGTGGCTGAAGCACTGTGAGCGGTTTTGGATTTCTAACGGTAAGAGCTATTCAAGTGTGAGTATTTATTTTCGAACCTTAAAGTGCATATTAAACCGTGCAGTACGAGATGGAATACTGAAAGAATCATCATTTCCTTTTGGAAAGAATAAATATGAAATACCAGAAGGACATGGTCGAAAGCTGGCTCTCACTCTTCCTGAGATAAAAAGAGTCATGTCTTTCCAGGATTCTACCAATGAATTAGAGGAATTTCGTGATTTATGGTTCTTCTCTTATTTATGTAATGGAATTAATTTTATGGATCTGTTATTTCTCCAGTACTCAAATATTGTAGATGGAGAAATCTGTTTTATACGTTCTAAAACATCCAGGACTACTAAACATAGTAAAGAAATACGTGCTACTATAACTCCTGAGATGTGGGATATCATTCATAAGTGGGGAAACCCTAATATAAGCCCACAAACCTATATTTTTAAATATGCCAAAGGGAATGAAGATGCTTTTGAAAAGATCAAATTAGTGCGTCGTATCGTTACTAAATGTAATAGAAAATTAAAAAAAAATAGCCCAAGGTACAGGTATTGCTCAACTGACTACTTATACAGCAAGACATTCATTTGCGACAGTACTAAAACGTGGTGGAGCCAAAACGTCTTATATTTCAGAAAGTCTTGGTCACTCTAATTTAGCTGTTACTGAGAATTATTTAGCATGTTTTGAAAAGGAAGAGAGGATTAGAAATGCTCGACTACTGACTAATTTCGATAATAAAATGTAAATTTGAATGGTGCATGCAAATTGTATGCACAACGCTACTTTTTGTGTTTATTGCATAGGCATAAAATAAATGAGTATACGATAATATGATGAATTATAGAAAAATCTCATTGTGTCTAATATCATTACAAGATATGATTAACCATATGGTTAATCATATCTTGTAATGTCGCATTTTATAAATAATAGAAAACATGAAATCAGTAAAATCAGCACATTCTTAAAAAAATGCATATTTAATGTGCCTATAATGTAATATATTACACTAAACTATATAAGAATTAGAAATAAAACCTTTATTCTTGATTTGTATTCAACGGCTTGATTTAAATAAACGTTATTAATAATTATATGGTTATTAAATCGTTTAAAATACAGGCGTTTTAATATAACAATATATAGAATCATATTGTCATTTCAGAATCAAGCGAAAAATTAAATCAAATAGAGAAAAAGTTCTTTCAAAGTGCCCATATTTATCTTGGTTTTAAAGGAACTGGTGTTTCCTTTAAAACCAAAATGCCGTTCCTTTTAAACCAACGACTGCTCCGTTCGTATATTTTAAAGCTCTTTCATAGAATTGAAGATGGCATTTTTATGCACTAAGCAATTGTTTTATGCAAACACATCGCATAATCTTGCAATAAATTATACATTTTTTTTGCTATTTATTAGATTTCATAGACTTTGACTACCTGGCTATTCTTAAAAATAGAACATAAAGAAGTATGAAAACAGCTATAAATTCATTACTCCCAAGCAATCACGTTGACCAATGCCCAGCCATTGAAAATAACAATGGGGGAAGATACACAAAAATTGGATGAAGTTGTTGTTACTGCTTTGGGTATCAAACGTTCTGAAAAAGCACTTAGCTATAATGTGCAGAAAGTTAACAATGATGCTTTAACTTCCGTAAAGGATGCTAACTTCGTCAATAGTCTAAACGGAAAAGTGGCTGGTGTGAATATACAACGCAGTGCTTCCGGTGTAGGAGGTAGTACTCGTGTTACAATGCGTGGTAACAAATCTATTAGCGGAGATAACAATGTTCTATATGTAGTTGATGGTGTACCAATTGGTAATCAAGCTGACAGAACTGGCGACGGAACAGGATTCGGAAGCGGCAGAACTTCAGGTGAAGGTATCGCCAATTTCAATCCGGATGATATTGAAAGTGTGTCAGTATTGACTGGACCGTCTGCTGCAGCATTGTATGGAGCAAGTGCAGCAAATGGAGTTATCTTAATCAATACGAAGAAAGGCGAAGCTGGAAAAATGCGTATAGATGTATCTTCTTCAGTAGAGTTTATGACACCGCTCACAATGCCTAAATTCCAAAATAGATATGGAATATCAGGAAACTATTATTCGTGGGGAGATAAACTGGAAAATCAATCATCGTATGATCCTAAAGACTTCTTTGAATTAGGGGCAACCTTTAATAATTCATTTAATCTTTCAACCGGAAACGATAAGAATCAGACTTATTTTTCGATTGCTGCTGTAAATTCTGATGGTATTGTCCCCAATAACAAGTACCACCGTTACAATGTGACATTGAGAAATACTGCTAAATTCTTGAATGATAAGCTGACATTAGATGCATCTGCAAGTTATATACGTGAGTATTATAACAATATGATTTCTTATGGAACTTATTTTAATCCAATTGTTGGCGCATACTTATATCCGCGCGGTGAAGATTTTGAGAAAGAGAAGTATTTTGAACGCTATAATAGTGAACTCGGATATTCTCAACAGCAATGGAGTCCCGGAGATTTTGGTATGGATATACAAAATCCATATTGGATTGCCTATCGTAACATTCGTCCGGAAGTAAAAGACCGTTATATGTTATATGCCTCTTTAAAGTACGATATTACCAACTATTTGAATGTGGCAGGTCGTGTACGTTTAGATAATACCTATACTGAAAAGGAAGATAAACGTTATGCATCTACCATAAACACATATGCTAGTACAAACGGACGCTATACATACTCTAACGAGACGTTTCGACAGAAATATGCAGATATAATGGTAAACTTCGATAAACAGTTTGCTGAAATCTATCATGCTACGATCAATGCAGGAACTTCTTTCGAAGAATATGATACAAAAGGACGTGGATATGGAGGGCAGTTGCTATTAGTACCGAATAAATTTGTATATAGTAATATAGACCCGACGCAGAGCACCGCAAGTCAAATTGGTGGAGACAGCCGCAGGAGAAATTTTGCTGTATTTGCTTCTGCTGAGTTATCATGGAATTCGGCCTTATACCTAACCTTGACAGGGAGAGCCGATAAGCCTTCTCAATTGGTAAACAGTGATGATCCGTGGATTTTCTATCCTTCGGTTGGTTTGTCTGCCATCGTTACTGAACTGTTACCCAATAATATTAAAGAGAAATTAGAGCCAACTTTAGGTTTCCTGAAAGTCAGAGCTTCCTATACAGAGGTAGGTTCGCCGATCCCCTATACAGGGTTAACTCCTGGAACTCTCACTCACGAACTTGAAGGAGGAACCTTTAAACCTTTTAAATATTATCCGATTTCCAATCTGAAAGCTGAAAGAACTCGTTCTTATGAAGTAGGTCTTGATTCCAAATGGTTTAATAATACAATAACTTTCGGAGTTACGTATTATCATTCAAATACATATAATCAGTTACTGAAAGCTACATTGGGTAGTAATTTTGAATATATGTTTGTACAAGCCGGTAATGTTCAGAATAGAGGACTTGAATTAAGTTTAGGATTTGACAAGAAATTTGGTGATTTTAATTATAATACAACGTTCACTGCGACGACAAATAAAAATAAAATAATCCAATTGGCACGTGATGTCTTGAATCCGGTAACAAATACCTTGATAGATTTAACGGATATTCAGGTTGGGCGTTTCCGTTTGAGAGAAGGAGGAGAAATTGGTACTGTATATGCAAATGAATGGCTAAAAAGAGATGGTGATAATTATATAGACTATCAGCCAGGTCAGGCATTAACTACAGAAACCACCTCACCCTACAAGCTAGGTAGCGTGAACCCTAAATGGAATTTGGGATGGCAGCATGGATTTAGTTACAAAGGATTTAATCTTAACTTGTTGTTCACAGCTCGTATTGGAGGAATCGTAATATCTAAAACACAAGCTATGTTAGACAGATATGGAGTATCTGAAGCATCAGCAGATGCACGTGATGCAGGTGGTGTATCATTAGGATATTTCAAAGTTGATCCAAAAACTTATTATGATGCAGTTTCTAATTTGGATGCCTACTATACATACTCAGCAACTAATGTGAGATTGCAGGAAGCCAGACTAACTTATACTTTCCCCAATAAATGGTTTAAAGGAACTGTTAATAATTTGAGCTTGTCAGTATACGGTACTAATTTATGGATGATATACAATAAGGCCCCTTATGATCCTGAACTAACAGCTTCCACTGGTACTTTTGGTCAAGGATACGATTACTTTATGTTACCCAGCCAGTCTACTTATGGATTGAGTTTGAAATTTGGATTCTAAAATAAATAAAGGAATTGAATATGAAAAAATATATAATTCTGCTTTTGGCACTTTGTTCTATGTCAGCTTGTGATTATGAAGCTGTCAATACCAATCCTTACGGTGTCTCCGATGGGGAATTAGGTCCTCTTAAATATGGTGCCCGTTTCATGAATATGCAGCAAAGAGTGATCCCTATAGGTTCACCTAGTTTGACAACTGGACCTGGAAATGATTTACAAAATACTGATTTGATATCTTCCGGTAACTATATTGGTTATTTTGGCAATAATAATAATTGGGGATTTAATAATGAGGCTAATTGGAATTTTACAGATAGTAGAATGAATTATGCATATCAGAACTTTTACTCGCAAATCTTTTTGCCCTGGAATGAAATATATGAAATCGCTAAAGATTCGGATTCCCCATCAGAACAAGCTATATTGGAGATTGCTAATATTGTCAGAAATATAGCATGGTTGCGAGCTACAGACGTTTTCGGTCCTATTGCTTATAACTCAGCAGGTGATGGAAGTATTGCGCCAAAATTCGACAGCCAGGAAGTTGTTTACAGAAGCATGCTGGCTGATCTGTCAAAATCAGTAGAATTGCTGAATACAATATCTTATAGTGTGATGGCTCAGTACGATTTGATATACAATGGCAATGTTCAAAACTGGGTAAAACTGGCTAACTCATTAATGTTGAGAATAGCTGTCAGAGTACATTTTATAGATGAGACTTTGGCTAAAGAATATATTACGAAAGCATTAGATCCTAAAAATGGCGGTGTTATCGAAGATATTTCAAGTGAAGCAAAGATCAAAAGTTCTGATAAAATGCCATTGCTGAATTCAATGTTAGCATCTGTCAATGAATATAACGAAACAAGAATGGGCGCCACTATTTGGGGATATTTGGATGGATATAAAGACCCTAGGTTAAGTGCATATTTTACTGAAGGAACATATGGTTCTGGCAGTTGGGCGCAAACAGGTTATTTTCCGGTTGCACCGACGAATAGTAAATCTAAATCGGAAACCTCATATTCTGCAAAATTTGCATCGCGTCCGAAAGTAGATTCCAATTCTCCTTTATATTGGTTCAGAGCATCCGAAACTTATTTTCTGAAAGCAGAAGCTGCTCTATACAATTTGATAGGTGGTGACCCCAAAACGTTCTATGAACAAGGAATAAATATTTCATTTCAAGAGCAAGGAGTCAGTGGAGTTGCCACATACCTGTCAGGAACAGGTAAACCAACCGGACTCACTGGTAGTAATTACAAATATGGCACTTATAACCATGATTTAAGCATTGGAAATACTTCACCCAAATGGGATGATTACACAGGAAATTTGAGTAAGCAAGAAGAACAGTTACAGAAAATTATTACGCAAAAATATCTGGCACTATATCCGAACGCTGTGGAAGCCTGGACCGAATATCGCAGAACCGGTTTCCCATATTTAATGAAACCTATGGATGAAGCTGCTCCTGGAAGAATTGGCGCCTCAATAGAAGATTGCAGAGTTCCTGAACGCTTTAGATTTGCTCCTACAGCCTATAATTCCAATCCTAATATGGCTGAAATTCCAACATTGCTGGGAGGTGGAGATATAGGAGCTACTAAATTATGGTGGGTACGTTCAAACAGGCCCAAACAACCTAATCAGTAATAATGATATTCATTTTTAAGAAAAGAAAATTATGAAATTATTAAAGTATTTGTGTATAGGTATATCTGCCTTAAGTATACTAAGCTGTTCTGACTGGACATCTGAAGAAAGAGAGGTTTTTGAGAATCAAGAAGGAATGCACCGTCTGATTCCCCTAATAGAAGCCCAAACCGAAGAAGATCTTACACCGACCATGCGTGAATATTTCGCTCAAATAAGAGAATATAGAAAAACTCCTCATGTGAAAGGCTTTGGTTGGTTTGGTAACTGGACTGGAAAAGGAAACAACGCTCAAAATTATTTGAAGATGTTACCCGATAGTGTAGATTTTGTATCTCTCTGGGGAACAAGAGGTTACCTTTCTGATGAACAGAAAGCAGATTTGAAATTCTTCCAGGAAGTGAAAGGAGGAAAGGCATTATTATGTTGGATTATTCAAGATTTGGGAGATCAGCTGACTCCTAAAGGATTGAATGCAACGCAATATTGGGTAGAAGAAAAGGGACAAGGAAACTTCATTGAAGGAGTAAAAGCATATGCAAATGCTATTTGTGATAGTATTGAAAAGTACAATCTTGATGGTTTTGATATTGACTACGAACCTGGATATGGACATTCCGGAACTTTAGCAAACTACCAGACAATCAGTCCTAGCGGTAATAATAAGATGCAGGTTTTCATTGAAACTTTAAGTGCCCGCCTACGTCCTGCTGGAAGAATGTTAGTTATGGATGGTCAGCCGGATCTCTTATCTACAGAAACTTCAAAATTGGTTGATCATTACATCTATCAGGCATACTGGGAATCAAGTACTAGTTCTGTAATTTATAAAATAAATAAACCGAATCTAGACGACTGGGAGCGTAAAACAATTATTACCGTAGAATTTGAACAAGGGTGGAAAACTGGTGGTATAACTCATTATACAAGTGTACGTCCTGAATTGAACAGCATGGAAGGGAATCAGATTCTTGACTATGCAACACTCGATTTGCCCAGTGGTAAGAGAATAGGTGGTATAGGCACTTATCATATGGAGTATGACTACCCGAATGACCCTCCTTACAAATGGTTGAGAAAAGCCTTGTATTTTGGTAATCAGGTATATCCTGGTAAGTTCGATTAATATTAAAGAATGACTATTATGAAAAAGAATATTTATTTAGCTGTTCTGTTATTCTTAACAGGTTGTCAAAATGAGTTATATAAAAATCCTTTGGATGATTTTCAAAGTGAGCAAGGAGTATATATAGCTAATAACGGCGTATTACAAAGCTTTGTGGAAGAAGGCAAAGATGTGGAAATTAAAGGGCTGCAAGTAGCTTTAGCTGTTCAAGATACTAAAGAAATAAAAGTTACATTGGAGGCTGGTAATCAAGCTCAGTTAGATGCTTATAATGCTAAAAATGGAACTAACTATATAGTACTTCCTAAAGAGATGTATGAGATCTCACAGAAAATAACATTTATGCCTCTTTATGCAATGATGGATGTTCCTATTTCTTTGAAGAATGTAAAATTCTCACTAGAAGGTAACTATGCTTTGCCTATACGTATTACAGGAGGTGACGTGAATATTATCAGAGGGCAAGAAGAGACTTTACTTGTACTTGAGCAAAGAGTGAATACAAAAGCGCTCCGGATAAGTACAAGTGGAAGTGGTTCGGGGAGCGAGGATGATAAAATGTTCCCTAACGATTTCAAAGTTGATCAATGGACAATGGAAGTTATGGTCAACAGGGCTAGTTACAAAAGTAACAATCGTTCTATTTGTGGAACTAAATTGGTTGCCAATGCTGGTCCTATGGATGAGATTTATACTCGTTTCGGTGATGTAACTATTAACCCTAATCAATTACAAATTAAGACGGGAAGCTCTCAGATTGATGTTCCCGCTGACAAATTCTCTGCACAGCCTGACACTTGGTATATGTTAGCTTTCGTATATGATGGTCAAAAAAATTATGTATACGTGAACGGAGTGCTGGTTGCTGACCGGGAAATCAGAACAGGTCCTTATGGATTGATTGGCTTTTGGATTGGTGGTTCAAACGAGCTGATTCGTGAGGTTCGTTTTTGGAAAACGGCCAGAACTTCGCAAGAGATAGCTTCGAATATATGGAAGATGGTAAATCCTGACGATGACAATTTACTGCTTTATTATCCATTGAATGGGAAGAAGAGGGATAGTGCTACCGGAGAAATTACAGAGGATGAGACTCTGCTTTGGGACTGGAGTAAGAATGGTAAGAATTTACCCAAGCCATCAAGTTATTCTTTTGATGATAACAAAGGGAACGGGTTTATATTCCCACCGCAAGAATAGCAACAAACTACAATAAATTGTACATATAGAAAAGGCTGCCTTTGGAATGAGGCAGCCTTTGTTTTTACTATACATTGTAAATAATAACAACATAAATAAAGAGACAGAACTATCCACTCAACAATTCATATATTTACACAAATATACAAATTATCAAATACAAATATCAATGGTTATATTTAGTATGAGATGTTCTTCTCTCATACTACTCCGCATATCTCCCAATCAATCACATTAGCTAATACACAACCACTAAAAATAGTGATGGGAGAAGATACTCAAACATTAGAAGAAGTAGTTGTAACCGCATTGGGTATTAAGCGTGAACAGAAGGCATTAAGTTACAATGTGCAGCAAGTTAAAGGTGATGAGTTGACAACTGTGAAAGATGCCAATTTCATGAATTCATTAGCTGGAAAAGTTGCCGGTGTCCAGATTAACAGTGGTGCAACAGGTGCTGGCGGTGCTGCACGTGTTGTTATGCGTGGTTCTAAATCCATCACAAAAGACAACAATGCCTTATATGTAATTGATGGTATTCCAATGTTTAACGTAAGCTTTGGTGAAAGCGAAGGTCAGTTTGCAACTCAGGCAGGATCCGATGGTGTAGCTGATATCAATCCTGATGATATTGAAAGTATAAACATGTTGACCGGACCGTCAGCAGCTGCTCTTTATGGAAATGCAGCAGCAAATGGTGTTGTACTTATTAATACGAAAAAAGGAAAAGCAGAACGTACTACATTAACCGTAAGTAATAACACTACATTTTCTAATGCATATATTATGCCTGAGATGCAAAATACCTATGGTAATAAGTCTGGTGAATTTGCAAGCTGGGGTGATAAAACATCTTTGAGGTATGATCCGAAAAAGTTCTTTAATACAGGTGCAAACGTTATTAATGCAATAACTTTTTCTACCGGTACAGATAAAAACCAAACTTACGCTTCAGCCTCTACTACAAACTCTACTGGTATCCTACCCAATAACTCATATAGTCGTTATAATTTCTCTATTCGGAATACGGCTAGTTTCTTGAATAATAAATTAACATTAGACGTTGGTGCTAGTTACATTGTTCAAAATGATAAAAATATGATATCTCAGGGGCAATATTTTAATCCGCTCCCTGCTCTTTATCTATTCCCTCGTGGTGATAGCTTTGAAGAAGTGCAAATGTTCGAACGTTATAATGAAGCATTAGGTGTTAAGACTCAATACTGGCCATATAGCCACCAAGGTATGAGTTTACAGAACCCTTATTGGATTATGAAACGTATGAATCGCGAAACTGAAAAGCAACGTTATATGATTAATGGAAATCTGACTTATAAAATTGCAGATTGGATTGACATTTCCGGTCGTGTGAAAATAGATAATTCACATTATAGACTAACTCAGAAACGTTTTGCTTCAACATTGGGCAACTTCTCCGGAACTAATGGTTTTTATTCAGACCAAACCCGTACTGACCGGAATATTTACGCAGATGCTATGTTGAATATAAACAAACGTATTGATGATTTTAGTATTAATGCTAACATCGGTGCATCTATTAAGGACTTAAAGTATGAACAAGCTGGTGGCGAAGGTAATTTAGCTGGTATACCGAACTTCTTTACTTTAAATAATTTAGATTATACCTCTAATTATAAACCTAAGCAATATGGTTATCACGATCAATCTCAAGGTATTTTTGCCAATTTGGAAATTGGTTGGAAGAGTATGTTATATTTAACTTTGACAGGACGTAATGACTGGGAATCTCAATTAGCATTTACGGATCATTCTTCATTCTTCTATCCTTCTGTAGGTTTGTCTGCAGTATTGACTGAGATGATTAAATTGCCAGAATTTATATCTTATGCCAAAATCCGTGGTTCATATACTTCTGTTGCATCTTCATTTGATCGTTTCTTATCCAATCCGGGATTTGAGTTTTTAGAACAATCACATCAATGGAGTACTTCTTCTACCCGTCCGGCTGTCAATTTGAAGCCAGAAAGAACGAAATCATGGGAAATCGGTTTAAATACTAAATTTTGGAATGACTTAAGCTTTGATTTCACATTCTATAAGTCAAATACATATAATCAAACATTCCAAATTAGCCAATCTTCAGCCAGTGGATTCTCTACCGCTGTAGTACAAAGTGGTAATGTACAAAACTATGGTATTGAAATGGGTATAGGATACAGGCATAAGTTTGGCGATGTTGAGTGGAATAGCAACTTTACTTTCACCATGAATCGTAACAAGATCAAAGAATTGATGGAAGGTGCTAAAGATCCTGAAACAGGTGAATTGATTGCTGATGAAGAACGTCGTGTCGCTACATTAGGGGCTGCTGGATATGCACCTGTGATTATTCTACGAAAAGACGGAGGTATGGGAGATATTTATGTAGAGAAACATTTGGCAACTGATGGTAATGGAAATATAAAAGTCGATTCCCAAACGGGTAAAGTTAGTATTGCAGAATATCCGGAACCACGTAAAGTAGGTAGTTTATATGCTAAATGTAATTTAGGATTCAGCAACAACTTTACTTATAAGGGCATAAACTTAGGTTTTACTTTAACTGCTCGTGTAGGAGGTTTAGTTGTATCCAATACTCAGGGGATTCTTGATTACTATGGCGTCTCTCAAACTACTGCTGATGCCCGTGATGCAGGTGGTGTATGGATTAATAATGGTTATGTAGATGCACAGAGCTATTATCAGACAATCGGTAGTTCTTCCGGTGGTGTTGGCGAATATTATCTGTATAGTGCTACGAACGTTCGTTTGCAAGAATTAAGTTTAAGTTATACACTTCCTAAAAAGTGGTTTAATGACAAAGTAGGAATTACAGCCGGTATTGTTGGAAAAAACTTATGGATGATTTATTGTA
>OBAF01001594.1_pt1 | contig 12956 bp, 14 predicted proteins | sample 1517851 | NCBI WGS metagenome assembly OBAF01 (sample SAMN04571706, study PRJEB22368) | human gut metagenome | biome: human gut; material: stool | host: Homo sapiens | place: Luxembourg | collected 2012-10-19 | reverse complement strand
GCCTGGCCGTCCGCGCCCCAGTGGGTGGGCACAACATCCGGCAGGGAGCCATAAAAGCAGAGGTGCGCCGCAAAGTTGATGGCGCAAAAAATCAGCAGCCCCCAAAACAGTTTATTTCGTTTCATCATCAGGTCCACCTTTCACAAAGCCAAAATCGAAAAACCACTTAACAGCTTCCTGGAACACGGTCAGGTTCAGGCAGTACACAATGTTCTGGCCGCGGCGCTCATCCGTTACCAGCCCGGCATTTTTCAAAATGTTCAGGTGGTGGCTTACGGATGGCTTTGCCATATCAAAGTGCGCAGCAATATCACCGGCACTCATCTCGCCTTCGCTCAACAGTTCCAGGATGCGCCGCCGGGTGGGGTCCCCCAAAGCCTTAAACGCATCGCCTACCATAGGTCAGCGTTCCTCCTTATCTGATAGCGTCTGCTGTTCCGGTTCTTGCAATGCACAATACTGCTTTTTGGCGTAAGCCGCGCAGCCCAGGCAGAGCACCAGCAGCAGTGCTTCCACCAGCCAGGTACTGTGCAGCACGCCGCACTGGAATAAAGCGGCGGGAACATCGAACAGCGCATGCAGCGCCACCGCCAATCCCAGATACCCGGCCTTGCGCTGCCGGACAGCCCGGAATACAACCACCGAGAGGGAAATGTGCAGCGTCATGGCAATCGCGCGTTCAGCCAGCCCCAGCAGCAGGTTGGCGGCCCCAAAGCTGGCAACGGCGGCGATCTGTGCCTGTACCTGGTCCAGCTGCGCGCCGGTCAGCCCATTGGTTATGCTTTCAATGCTGCCGCTGTTGACAAGCTGCGCAATCGCAATATTATTGATGGCGGTGAGCCCCAGAACCAGGATTGCCTCGATCCCGCCGTGGCCGATGCCATACGGCGTCCCGCCGGTTGGTATAGCGCTTGAGCAGAAAGCGAAACGCAAGATAGCGCCCGACTTCCTCAAACACGCCCGCCAGCAGACAGCCGATCAGGGTGTAAGCCCACGCATGGGTCAGCACATACTGCGAAACGCCGGTGCCGCCGCCAAAGAAAATGGCCTTGGGCACACCTTCCAGTACCTGGGCGAAAACGACGAAGGTCACCGCGCCGACAACAGCAGGAAACAGCTTTGCACCCCGGCAGAATTTGAACTTCCATACCAAAAAAACCAGAACCGGCAGCCCGATACCGGCTGCGGCGGCCAAGGCGCTCCACAAAATGGTTTGCAAAGAAATTATCGTGCTCATAACATATACCCTTTCAGAAAATCACAAGAATTATATATTTAGATAAACGTCTAAATATTATGGTCCTAATATACCACCCGCACACGGCTTTGTCAAGCGGGCGCGGGTGGTACGGTTAAAACTTAATGGTCAGGGGGCAGCCAAACAGCTTGAGCAGCTTAGGCAACGTTGTCGATCTGGTTCTGCATCACAATGTCATGCAGAATGTTGGTTTTCACGTAGTTTTCGCCGTAAGCGTTCACATAGCTGGTCATATCGGTGGAGCCAAAGTAGCGGGAGAACTCAGCGTTCAGAATGTCGGTATCGCATACAATGTTGTTCTTCTCCGCCAAAGCCTGCATGATCAGGATCTGCTTGATCATGCTCTGCTTGGAGCTTTCGCTGTTCTCCAGGTATTCATCCACACTGCTGTAACCGGCCTGGCTCAGCATGGTCTCCAGCGAAACGCCGCGCATCTGGGCGTACAGGTACGGCTGGTACAGCACGGTATTGGTGAAATACTGCTGCACATCTTCGGGCAGGGTATCGGTATTGACTTCGGCAGCATCGTACAGCTGGCCGTACAGCTCATTGGCTTCCTGATTGAACAGCAGGCTGTTGCTGACAAAAGTTTTCAGCTCAGCCACATTGTTCATGCCCATGGACTCGGCCAGGTTGCTGCTGACCCAATCATCAGTCAGGTCGGGGGTCACATCCTCGTTGATGTAGTTCAGCGTGGTGGCGAACACTGCGTCCTTGCCGGCCAGGTTTGTGGCCTGGTAGTCATCCGGGAAGGTGACATTCACATCAAAGGTTTCGCCGGGCATGTGGCCAACGATCTGATCCTCGAAGCCGTCAATAAAGGTGCCGCTGCCCAGGGTCAGATCATAATCGCTGCCGGTGCCGCCGTCAAAGGCAACACCGTCAATGGAACCGGCAAAGTCAATGTTCACAGTGTCACCGTTTTCGGCGGCGCGGTTGGTGATCTCGTTGGTGGTCTTATAGTTGGAAAGAATGTTGTTGGAAATGTAATCGTCAATATCACTGTCGCTCACGGTGGTGGCATCGTCCGAAAGGGTAAAGCTCTCAGTATCCGGCAGCGTGACGTAATCCAGCGCGGTGATGCCTTTCAGGTAGCCGTTCTCGTCATAGGCATCACTGAAAGAAAAATCAGCCAGATAAGAATAATCATCGGCGGCGCTTTCTGCGGTAGCGTCGTCAGGAACAGTGCTTTCACTGGCAGCTTCGCTGGAAGCTGCGCTCTCGGCGGTTGCTTCGCTGGAGGATGCGCTGGAACTGCAGGCAGTCAGGCCAAAAACCATGCCGCATGCCAGCAGGCTGGCAGCAGCGCGGGTCAGGTTGGTGTTTTTCATGGGTTGTCTCCTGTCTTTTTTGAAAAATACATCGCGTACCGCAGCGGGGAAAAATACCCCCGTCAAAAGCGGATACTTTTCTATTATACAGCTTTTTTGCAAAAAGTACAGCCCTGCATTCACAAAAGGGAAGCGGGCGTGTTATAATACCCGTGGCAGAGCACCCAATGCTCTGCCATGGGCGGCAGACCTGTTGCCCGGATATCCTTATATAAGGAAAGGAACAGAACCCTATGGAAAAAGAAAAAATCGCGCGCATCAATGCGCTGGCTCATAAAGCAAAAACTTCTGGCCTGACGGAAGCCGAACTGGCGGAGCGTGACGCCCTGCGGCAGGAATACCTGGCCGATATCCGCGCATCCATGATTGACCAGCTGGAGCACACCACGGTGATTGAGCCGGACGGCACCCGCCGCAAGCTGCAGGTGCGCCACTGATCCCCTGTTCAAAGTGGCGGCCCGGCTGGCGCGGGGCTGTGTGGTTTGCACAAAATTGTGCCGGGGTATTGGAATTTGCAAGCAGGTTTGCTATAATATAGCTGGCGGCGAATCCCGGCTACAAGAAATCAGTCAGCCACCCGGCAGACTGAACGGAAAAGGCTGTACATTTTGCCAAAGCGAGGTTATTTTTCATGCTTACTGCAATTACCGGTATCAACTGGGGCGACGAGGGCAAGGGCCGTATGGTGGACCTGCTCTGCCGCGATTATGACATCGTTGCCCGTTACCAGGGCGGCGACAACGCCGGCCACACCGTCAAAAACGAGTGCGGCAAGTTCGTACTGAACCTGGTGCCCTCCGGCATCCTGCACCCCAACATTGTCTGTGTTATGGGCGGCGGTATGGTCATTGACCCGGAACATCTCGAAAAAGAGATCGCCGCCCTGCGCGAACAGGGTGTTAAGATTACCCCGGACAACCTGAAAATTTCTGACCGTGCTACCATCACCATGCCGTTCCATGTGGAGCAGGATGGCCTGGAGGAGGCCCGCCTTGCCAAAACGGGCGCACAGTTTGGTTCCACCAAGCGCGGCATTGCTTACACCTATGGTGATAAGTACATGAAGAAAACCCTGCGCATGGGCGATTTGGTCCACATGGATGCCAGTGTGCGCAAGCGCCTGGAAACCCTGGTGGAATCCAAGAACCTGACCATGGTCAACATTTATAACCAGAAGCCTGTCAGCGTGGACGATATGTGGAACTGGTGCAAGCACTTCCAGGAAGTGTTCAGCGCTTACATCTGCGATGTCGGCCAGTACCTGGCAGATGCTGACGATGCCGGCAAGAAGATCATGTTTGAGGCCCAGCTGGGAGCCCTGCGTGATATCGACTACGGCATTTATCCCTACACCACTTCCTCCAACACCATCGGCGCTTATGCACCCATCGGCGCTGGCATCCCCGGCCGCAAGCTGAACAAGTCCATCGGTATCATGAAGGCTTATTCTTCCTGCGTGGGCGACGGCCCCTTTACCACCGAGCTGGCTATGACCGAGGAAGAAAAGCACCTGCTGCGTGAAGCCGGCCATGAATACGGCGCTGCCACCGGCCGCCCGCGCCGCGTTGGCCCGTTTGATGTGGTTGCTTCCCGTTACGGCGTTCAGTGCCAGGGCTGTGACGAGCTGGCCCTGACCCTGTTTGACGTTCTGGATTATATGGAAGAAGTTCCCGTTGTTGCCCAGTACAAGCTGGCTGACGGCACTGTGACCGACCGCTTCCCGACCGGCAAGACTTTGGACGATGCACAGCCGGTTGTCGTCAAGCTGCCGGGCTGGCACTGCGATATCACCTCCGTGCGCAAGTACGAGGACCTGCCGGAAGCTGCCCGCGGCTATGTGGAATATCTGGAAAAGGCCGTTGGCTGCAAGATCAAGTATATCTCCGTTGGCCCCGAGCGCGATGCCTGCATCATTCGTGACTGATCTGCATAAGATGGTCAGCAGGAACGCTGCTTGAACCTGAAATGATAAATGGCGGACCCCCATCGGTCCGCCATTTTTGTAAATTATCTGTCTGTGGGTTTTGTCGGATACAACGCCCCAGCAGGAAACTTCAATTCCGAATATCCATATCTGTAGGGGAAGGGAAGAGCAATTCTTGACAAAACTTCTGATCAGACTTTTTATCCGTGATCCGGCCAATATCCAGGACCGCACCGTGCGCACTGCTTACGGCAACCTGGCCTGCATGGTGGGGATTGTGTGCAATGTGCTGCTGTTTGCGGGCAAGTTTACGGTGGGCACCCTGTTTGGCAGTATGGCCATTGCGGCGGACGCATTGAACAATCTGTCCGATGCAAGCTCCAACGTGGTCAGCCTGGTGGGCTTCCGCCTGGGGTCAAAACCTGCCGATGATGAGCACCCTTACGGCCATGCACGGTACGAATACCTGGCGGGGCTGGCGGTTTCGGTCATGATACTGGTCATCGGCATTGAGCTGCTGAAAGAAAGCTTCCTCAAGGTGCTGCACCCCACGCCGGTCACCCTTAGCGCGCTGACCATAGCGGTGCTGGTGGTGTCCATCCTGGTCAAACTGTGGATGAGCAGCTTCAACCGCAGCGTTGGCAGCCGCATCAAGTCCGAAACGCTCATGGCCACTGCGGCGGATGCCCGCAACGATGTGGTTACCACTGCCGCGGTTCTGGCCGCTACCATTCTGGCTCACCTGACTGGCATTGACCGCATTGATGGCCTGATGGGTGTTGGCGTGGCGCTGTTTATCCTGTGGAGCGGCGTCGGCCTGGTGCGGGATACCATCAGCCCGCTGCTGGGCGCGGCCCCTGACCCGGAACTGATCGATTACATTGAGAAAAAAGCCCTGAGTTACCCCGGTGTGCTGGGCATCCATGATTTGATGGTGCATGATTACGGGCCCGGCAGCAAGCTGGTCAGCTTCCATATTGAGCTTTCCGCCGATAGTGATGTGATGAAAAGCCATGACCTGATCGACTCTATCGAGCGGGATTTTCAGGTGCATGACCATCTGCTGGTCACGATCCACTTTGACCCTGTTGTGACGGATGACCCGCATATCAACGAACTGCGGAAATTCTTGAAAGAACAGCTGGCTGAAATTGCGCCGGAAGCGGATATCCATGACCTGCGCATTGTGCCCGGCCCCACCCATACCAATGTGATTTTTGATTGTGCCGTTCCCGCAGACTGGCTGGCCGCCAAGGACCACCGCGCCAACAAAATCCCGGCTGCTTTGCGCAAAGCGGTATCGGACCGCTGGCCGGACCATTTCTGCGTGATCCAGCTGGAACCGATTTATGCAAAACTGAAATAAAAACAAAATCAATACAGGAATACGAACAAAGGAGCAACTACCATGGATTACAATGCCGCCGCACTTGAAATGCACGCAAAATACCCCGGCAAGCTGACGGTCAACAGCCTGTTTGAAGTCAAGGACCGTGATGCCCTGTCCACTGCCTACACCCCCGGCGTTGCGGAGCCCTGCCGCCAGATCAAGGCGAACCCGGACGATGTGTATAAATACACCTTCAAGGGCCGCACCGTGGCAGTTGTCACAAACGGTACTGCTGTGCTGGGCCTGGGCAACATCGGCCCCGAAGCTGGTCTGCCGGTCATGGAAGGCAAGTGCGTTCTGTTTAAGGAGTTCGGCGGTGTCGATGCGTTCCCCATCTGCCTGAATGCTTCCACCCGCGAGGAAGTTATTGCCGCTGTCAAGGCCATCGCTCCGACTTTTGGCGGCATCAACCTGGAGGATATCCGCAGCCCCGAATGCTTTGATATTGAAGCGGAGTTGGAGCGCGACCTGGATATCCCTGTATTCCATGACGACCAGCACGGCACCGCGATTATCGTGCTGGCCGGCGTGCTCAACGCCCTCAAGGTTGTTGGCAAGCGGCTGGAAGATGTCAAGATCGTGCAGAACGGCCCCGGCGCTGCCGGTACGGCCATCATCAAGATGCTGCAGGTTGCCGGTGCCAAAAACATTGTTGCTGTGGATGAACACGGTATCCTGTACCCCGGCCGCCCGGCGGGCCTTGCCGACCATAAGGAATGGCTGGCAACCGTGACCAACCCCGAACACCTGACCGGCACCCTGGCCGATGCCGTGCGCGGTGCAGATGTCTTTATCGGCACCTCCGTTGCCGGTGCGCTGACCACCGAGATGGCCGCCACCATGGCACCGGATGCCATTGTGTTCGCCATGGCCAACCCTAACCCGGAGATCATGCCCGATGCCGCCAAGGCAGCCGGTGTGCGGGTCATCGGCACCGGCCGCAGCGATTTCCCCAACCAGGTCAACAATGTTCTGGCGTTCCCCGGCATCTTCAAGGGCGCACTTTCCGTCCGCGCACGGGACATCAACTCCCAGATGAAGATGGCCGCCGCGAAGGCCATCGCCGGCCTGATCCCGGAGGACGAGCTGAACGAGGAAAACATTCTGCCCAAGGCCTTTGACCCGCGTGTGGCACCGGCTGTGGCTGACGCTGTGGCGCAAGCTGCACGGGAAAGCGGCGTGGCGCGGGTATGAGCATCCGGGAAGTAAACGCCACCGCCATTACCGATGCGGTGGAAGAACTGTGCATCCGCGCCAACACCCAGCTGCCGCCGGATGTGAAGCAGGCGCTGGATAACGCCCATGCCGCCGAACCCTGGCCGCTGGCTCGCCAGACGCTGGAACTGCTGCAGCAGAACCTTTGCGTTGCTGCAGAAAAAGACCTGCCGATCTGCCAGGATACCGGCATGGCCTGTGTGTTCATCGAGCTGGGCCAGGATGTGCATATCAACGGCAATCTGGACGAAGCTGTGAACGAGGGCGTGCGCCGCGGGTATGAGAAAGCCTACCTGCGCAAGTCCATCACCGCGGACCCCTTGCAGCGCGTGAACACGGGGGATAACACCCCGGCGCTTTTAACGGTACATCTTGTGCCGGGGGATGTCTGCAAAATTACCGTAGCCCCCAAGGGCGCAGGCAGCGAGAATATGAGCCGCCTGACCATGCTCAAACCTGCCGATGGCGTGCAGGGCGTAAAAGACTTTGTGATGGAAACCGTCAAGCAGGCGGGGGCCAACCCCTGCCCGCCCATTGTGCTGGGCATTGGCATTGGCGGCAGCTTTGATAAATGCGCAGCTCTGGCCAAAAAGGCACTGCTGCGCCCGCTGGACCAGCCCAACGCGGACCCCTATTATGCCGCGCTGGAAAAAGAGCTGTTGGATGCCATCAATGCAACCGGCTTTGGCCCGCAGGGCTTTGGCGGTGCAACCACCTGCCTGGGCGTCTGCATTGAACAGCTGCCCACCCATGTGGCCTGCCTGCCGGTGGCAGTCAACGTAAGCTGCCACGTTACCCGCCGCGCCAGCGCTGAGGTGTAAGGACTTTTTACGGGCATTGTTGTCCCTTCTTTGAAAAGAAGGAAGCAGAAATTTTGAGCAATATAGGAATAAACGGTGGAAAAGAACTGCGAAACAATGAAATATGGGCAGCATCAACTGCGAAATGCGATGTGAGCTAAGCCACCAAAACCCAAAACAGGGGAAACAGCATCATAACATGCTGCCCCAAAGCAAGGCACAAATTTTTAAGGAAGAGATCAAATTGGCAAACAAACCGCAAATTGATATCCCACTGGGGGAACCGGCTCAGCATAAACCGGGCAGTAAAATCGATATCTCCTTGGATGACGACCAGCCGCCCAAGCTGCAGCCGGACCCGGCACCGGGGCAGATTTTGCAAACTGAAATGGAAATTGTAAACCGCCACCATGAGGAAGTCAGGGAGCAGCACCGCCGCGCGCGCGTGCAGCAGGAAGGGTAATTTTTATATGCAGGTACGTTTAACAACGCCGCTTACACGGCAGGAGCTTGCCCCGCTGCACGCGGGGGATACCGTGCTGCTGACCGGCACCGTATATACCGCCCGCGATGCCGCCCACGCCCGTATGAACGAAGCGCTGGACCGTGGGGAACCGCTGCCGTTCGATATTAAAGGCGCGGCCATCTATTATGTCGGCCCCACACCGGAGCACCCCGGCTGTGCCATTGGTGCGGCGGGTCCCACGACATCCGGCCGCATGGATAAGTTTACCCCGCGCCTGCTGGACCTGGGCCTTGCCTGTATGATCGGCAAGGGCAAGCGGGATGAAGCCGTAAAGGCCGCCGTTGTGCGCAACGGTGCTGTGTACCTGGCAGCCATTGGCGGGGCAGGTGCCCTGATGGCTGGCAGCGTAAAAAGCTGCGAGATCATCGCCTGGCCGGACCTTGGGTGCGAGGCTGTCCGCCGCCTGGAAGTGGTGGATATGCCCCTTACCGTTCTGCTGGATGCCCATGGCGGCGACCTGTACCAGTCCGGCCCGCAGGCATACCTGCAAAGCCTGACCTGATACGAAACCTAATATGACCCGTCTGCCTGCATTGACAAAAAGCGTGATACCTGCTAAAATACAAAGGTATTTTGAGCGGATATGGCGGAATTGGCAGACGCGCTGGTTAGGGTCTAGTGTCTACGACGTGCAGGTTCAAGTCCTGTTATCCGCACTGAATAATAAAAATCCGAACCTTTTCTCGACAGGGGAGAGGGTTCGGATTTTTGGTTTTCTTCAACAATCAAAAATGAAGATACAAATGAATGCTGCATCTCGATTTTTCTCTCGGGACGCGGCACTTTTTAACTCTTTTGGTCAGTGGCAGCTCCCGGCACAGCCGCCTTTGTCCTCGTGGCAGGAATGGGAGCCGCAGGCGTGCTCTGCTTCGTGGGCATGATGATTGCAGTGGGCGTTGGGGTCAAAAACAAGCCGACCAGCCAGATAATCTGTGGCAGCGGCATCCGCACTGCCGGAAATACCGCCAAACAGCTGGATGCCAGCCTGCGCAAGGGCGGCCTGGGCACCGGCACCAATCCCGCCGTATAAAACCACATTGACCTGATGCTGAACTAGGAAGCCTACCAGCGCACCATGGCCCTGCCCGTTGGTGGAAACAACCTCGCTGCTCAAAATCAGGCCGTTTTCTGCATCGTAGATTTTGAATACGCCGGTGGCTGCCCCAAAAACGGAGCCGCCGGCCTTTGCTATTTGCTGCATGTGAGGATACTTCACAAAAGCTGACGCAATCCGGCGTGAACACAGCAAAAATGCCGGACATTTGTTGCCTGCCGCGGGAAACAAATAGCAGATGCACCCAAGGAATCTGTGACAAAAAAGTGTAAATTTGGAAGCTTTGCAGGTTGAAAGCCGTACAAGGATATGATAAAATAAACTACATAGTTAAAGGAACAAGATAAAACGAGCAGACGTTATAAAATGATAAAATACATTGTAGCGTCTGTAAGAAAACAAGGATGTCAGGTGATTGAGGTTGAAAACGTTGAACCAGAAGATGGAATACTTACGGAACGGCGTGCGGTACTGCCTGTTGCTGATTTTGTTGGTGCTTGCCTTTGCAACAGGTGCCCATGCGGCACAGGATGATTACTATTATCCCAATTATGATGCATCGGCCAATGGATGTGTGGACTTGATGAATTACGTCAAGCGTGTTACCGTTACGGTCAATGGTGTGGACTATACCCTGAACCAGCTGGACCAGATGCGCCAGCAGGGAACCCCGCTGACCATGCAGGTTGGCGATACCATCTCCTTCAACGTGCTGTTCGGTTTGCAGGGCCGCGCTTATGACCCGAACGATGCCACACTGGTGGATGAGTCCAATTCGACCTATGTGACCTATACCCATGATACAACCATGCTGGATGGCACAACGGTGGCAGCGGGCAGCCAGGCAATCCTGGATGACTCCAGCCTGATGAAAGAAAACACCACCAAGGGCAACAGCTACCTGCGTATGGATATCGGCTGGCTGCTGGATGCCTGCCCCGGCAACTATAATATCGAGTATACGGATGGCAACGTCAGCTTCTATCAGGGCGGCGAAAACAACCGCTATCTGTATGTTTACTTCCCGCACGGCATCGGCAATGATACCTATGCTGAGAACGGCTACTTTACCATTACCACAACCCTTTCCCGCACGATGGATAGCATTACCATCCCGGTACCCAACTGCTTTTTTGGTTCTCGTACCAGCTGGATCGTGTACGTTATGGTCAAGGAACATGTGGAAAACAGTTACTCCGGCAATATCAGCAGCTATGGCCGCATCACGGTCAAGAAAAAGTGGATTACCGATGACAGCAACCACGGCCCGGCCAGAATTGTGCTGACCTATACCCAGGATGGCCAGCAGCGCAGCGCCACCCGTACCATCACGGGGGATGGCACCGTTTACTTTGATATCCGCCAGGGGATGACAAACTGCAACATCAGCGAGGATATGACCGGCCTGGATGGCTATGTTTCCACCATGACCACCAGCGATGACGGCAAAACCTTTACCTTTACCAACGCCAAACGGCAAAAGCTGATCGTGAGCAAAAAGTCCGCCACCGGCAGCGATGAACTGCCCGGCGCAAAACTGGTGGTTTACAGCGTAGGCTCCGATGGCACCCAGACCGAGATCGACAGCTGGAAGACCGAAAGCACTCCGCACGAGATGCAGCTTTCGCCCGGCAACTACCTGCTGCGCGAAACTTACGCTCCGGCAGGCTATGCCATGACCAGCGATATTACCTTTACCATCAATTCGGATTTTACCGTTGCCGTAACTTCCAAATCCGGCAAGCTGGATGGCCAGACATTGACTGTTATTGACCAGCCGCTGGAAGTCAAGCTTTCCAAGGTGGACCCCAACGGCAACTCTCTGGCAGGGGCTTCCATGACGCTGACGGATAAGAACACCGCCAAGCTGGTTCACAGCTGGGTTTCCGGTACAGAACCGGAAAAGCTGGTGATGACCGGCAACACCGGCGAGGTGCTGGTGGCAGGCCATACTTACATCATGCACGAGGAAAGCGCCCCGGAGGGCTATGCTCAGGCTGCGGATGTAGAGTTTTACTTTAACGGTGACGGCACCATCCCCAACTGTGGTTACCACCTGGTCAAGATGGTGGACCAGCCGAGCGCAACGCCGACACCGAGCAATCCTTCGGAGAACCCGGACAAAACGCCCAACCCGGATGGTGATCCGACCCCGGGTAACCCCGGCGACGACCTGAATATGCCGGGTAACGCAATACCCAATGACGATGGTGATACCCCCAAGATTAGCCCCACGGCCCCGCCGAATGTTCCGGCTTTTGCAAACGGTCAGTACGGCCTGCCCACCGGTGACAGCCCGGTGATGTGGATCTTCCTGGCGCTGGCAGTTGTATGTATTGGCGCGGCTGTTGGTGTGACCGTGGTGCGCAAAAAGAAAGAAAACGGCGATGATGCCTCGCATTCCGACAGGGGGTAAGCATGAGCAGACAAAATCCCTCTTATAGCGGGCAGCCCCGCCGCTCCACAGGCAGCAGTACCCACCACAAATCCAGCGGAAAGCAGTACACCATGTACCGTGAGCCGCCGGAGAAAGACCCCAAGCCGCGCCGTCGGCGCAGTACGGATGGCGTAACGGCAGCGCAGCTTTCCAAGTTTATTGTACCAGCGCTGCTGGCTGCCGCAGTGGTGTTCCTGCTGTTGTTCTTCTGGCAGTGGACAAGCTACCAGAAAAGTGATGAAGAATACCAGACCCTACGCACCCAGCTTGTCTGGATGGATACCAGCACCGGCGGCGATAACGCCCCGGCTTCCCGCCTGGACTTTACCGCGTTGAAAGAGCAGAACCCGGACGTTACCGCATGGCTCAGTGTGCCGGGGCTGGAACTTTCGCTGCCGGTTGTGCAGAACGAAGATTCCAACTATTACCTGCGCCGCAGCTTTTCCGGCGGAAGCAGCAACGATGGCTGTCTGATCCGCCCTTCGTGGGATTCCACCAGCTGGGCGGACGGTCTGTGCCATGTGATCCATGGCCACAACATCCATAACGGCGCCATGTTCGGCAAGCTGGATGCTTACCGCAAGCAGGATTTTTACAGCGCAAACCCAACGTTTACCCTGTACACGCCGGATGGCGACTACCAGTGCCGCATCTTCTCGGCACACGATGCCAAATCGGACGACCCGTGCTATGCGCTGGATTACAGTGAGGGCGAAGATTACGATGCCTTTTTGCGGTATCTGAAAGAACTTTCGCTGTATGATACCGGCGTGGATGTTCCCAGCGGCAGCCATATCCTGACACTTTCCACCTGCCGCTCCGCCTATGCTTCCAACAACCAGCGCTTTGTGGTACACGCCATCATGGAACCTATCAACCACGCGCAGTAAGGTTGTGGGATAGCGAGACAAAAGCACCCGAAATGATAAGACAAATATAAGGCAACACCGCACAATTCCCGCCTTGCGGCTTAAGCACCGCTCCGGCGGCTGCGGCACGGCATCTGCGTTGCCAAAATGCT
>OBAF01001576.1_pt1 | contig 13092 bp, 9 predicted proteins | sample 1517851 | NCBI WGS metagenome assembly OBAF01 (sample SAMN04571706, study PRJEB22368) | human gut metagenome | biome: human gut; material: stool | host: Homo sapiens | place: Luxembourg | collected 2012-10-19 | reverse complement strand
GGACTACCAGGGTATCTAATCCTGTTCGATACCCACGCTTTCGTGCTTCAGCGTCAGTTGTAGTATGGTATGCTGCCTTCGCAATCGGAGTTCTGCGTGATATCTATGCATTTCACCGCTACACCACACATTCCGCATACTTCCGCTACACTCAAGGTCGCCAGTTTCAATGGCAATTCACCAGTTAAGCTGATGCATTTCACCGCTGACTTAACAACCCGCCTACGCACCCTTTAAACCCAATAAATCCGGATAACGCTCGCATCTTCCGTATTACCGCGGCTGCTGGCACGGAATTAGCCGATGCTTATTCTGATGATACTTGCAAATACTTACACGTAAGTACCTTTACTCTCATCTAAAAGAGGTTTACAACCCATAGGGCCGTCTTCCCTCACGCGACTTGGCTGGTTCAGGCTCTCGCCCATTGACCAATATTCCTCACTGCTGCCTCCCGTAGGAGTCTGGTCCGTGTCTCAGTACCAGTGTGGGGGACCTTCCTCTCAGAACCCCTATCCATCGTCGCCTTGGTGGGCCGTTACCCCGCCAACTAGCTAATGGAACGCATGACCGTCCGCAACCGATTGCTCTTTAACAAAAAATACTTGTGTATTCCCTGTGCTATGCGGTATTAGTCCGGATTTCTCCGGGTTATCCCCCTGTTGCGGGTTGGTTCCATACGCGTTACTCACCCGTGCGCCGGTCGCCACCCATTGAAGCAAGCTTCAACCGTGCTGCCCCTCGACTTGCATGTGTTAGGCCTGTCGCTAGCGTTCATCCTGAGCCAGGATCAAACTCTTCGTTGTATTATTTTATTTTTCTTTTTTTATTCCATCGAAGACTTCTTTTACCTTTCTCCCTCTTGCAAGAGAGCGGCTCGTGATTCGCCGGTTTTGACGTTGACTTTTTACTCGTCTCGTACTACTTTGTCTATCATTTCTTCAAGGTTCTATTCGCTTCCCTCGCCCGGGTTAAGCTCCCGTTCTATCGGGAAAGCGGGTGCAAAGATAGAGGCTTTTCTATTCCCCTCCAAATATTTTTGCTACTTTTTTTCATCTTTTTTTTGTGCCTTTTTTCTTCTTCCTATCCGTCAGCCATTTACACGCGAAACTTTTTTTCGCCCAAAATGTCTGTTCGTCAAGACAAGGATTGCAAATATACTCCTTTGTGTCTCTCTCCGCAATTTTTTTCATCTGTTTCTTAACAGTGTTTTTCAACAGTTCTTATGTCTTCTTCTCCAAATGAAGTAATCGAAAAGCCCACCGACCAACTTTTAGGCCAATGGACTTTTCACTATTTTAAGTTTAAAGTTACTTCGTTGTACGGACAATCTACAATTTTACCGTTTGGGTGTATGTCTCCCCGAACCGGTTGACAACTTCTATTTTTATAGATTTTGCGGTTTTAGAGGGTTTGGCCCGGAAAAGATGGTCGGTTCTGAAAATATTTACTCTTCCCGACCGGGCATATTCTTGATCGATATCGGCAAATTGTTCCATTGTACCTTGCAAGACTCCGTCTTCGTACCACTTCACTTGGCAGGCGGGATCCCAATCCCATACATTGGCAACTACATATTCGCGTTGCGTATCGAATTTTCCAGGTTTATAGATTTTGAATTGATGATCGATATCATACCCTGTCGACTTGAAATGCCAACGGACATCATTGCCGTCGACCTCGACCCACATATATCCGTTGGGAGTCCCGCAACGGCTGGTTTTTCCAATCCAATGGAATCCGCAGACCGCGCCGACATTGTGCTCATAGATGTTTTCGGCCAAAATTTCGTTTTTATGATAATGGGTGTGTCCCGAGAAAACGTGCACGTTATAATCTTTGAGAATATTCAAGACCTCGCGTGAAGGCTGGTCATTGATCACCTGGTATAGAGGAGCATGCACATTGAGAAATACCGTCGTACCGGGCTTGATATAGCTCAAATCCTTTTTCAACCAATCCAATTGTTCTTTCAGCAGACGCACATCGTATTTTTTCCGGCCATGATAATTAATGTCTTTCATGCAAATAATATGAACGCCACCGATATTCAAAGAGTAATCGGTAGGGCCGTAATACGATTCGTACTTTTTCTCGGCATAACCTTCGGTCCAATCATCCACCTCGCTTGCCTCGGCATATTCCAAGTCGAAATCATGATTGCCGATAACATGCATCATGGGAATACCCCACGACGACACGGCACTGACATACAGCGGATAGAGGTGCAGGGCATCGCTCACAATATCGCCTTCGACAAAGCCATAAGTCTCACCTTCGATGGTTTTCAAAAAGTTCTTCACATCGGGCACGGCTTCGGTAAAGAAACGCACGAAATGGAAATCATTCTTGGGCTGGGGGTCGGAAAAGACAAGGCAATTGAATTTTCTGGACACTTTATCTCTTTTTTCCAAAACAAAATCATAGGATTTTGACGTATTCTTAGCATCGATAGGTTGATAGAAACGTATCAAGTTGTATTCGTTGACTGGAATCCGGTATGCAGCGGGGACAGAGATAGAGACATAACGGCACAATTTTCCATCGGCCGGCAACGTATATGCGCCGTTCTTGTCGGTGACAGTAAAATTCACACCGTCATTCACAACTACACCCGGAACCGGTTTCTGTCGAGAATCCAAGACCCTTCCGCCGATTGCAGCTTGACTCGTTTGGGCAACAAGGCTGAAAACAAATATGCCAAGGAGCCCGAATAATTTGAATGCTTTCATTTTTTAAAGACTTACAGATTGGTTATTTGTATTTGCAATTAACTCGATATGGTTGAAAATATCTATCAGACGCTCGGGTTCTTTGGTCGAAGCCAAATCTTTTTCGAGCGCTCTCGTATCATTCTCATACAAGATGGCATTGGCGCAGTCCAAGACATGGCACATCAACGTCACGGCGTCGGCTTTTTTCATTCTTTTTTTCTTCACGGCTTTCACGACATAACGATTTACCTTTTTAACGGCGTGGTAGACCGAAGGTTTCGCAAACTCAACCGTGGTAGACGAGAAACCGATGTCTTGCGCGTAGGTGCGGGTATATCCCGACTGGAAGGCGCCCCATTTGGCCGTGCAAGGCTCGCCCAAATAGTGGGGCGTCACAAAAGCGGCATCGTCACCGACAGTCTTGGCTTGGAATATGTAGACATGCGGTTTTTGCGAAGTCTCTTCTTTCTCCGCACTTTCGGGCGGAAGGGCTGCTCCCGACCCGAACGCGGGAGAGAGGCAAAGCAACCCCATAACGAATAATACAACTGCTTTCATTTTATATCTCATATTGTGTTTTACTGTTGCCATATAAGTTTTATCGACAATTCATCACCTCCCATGGCCGTCTTGGCCGATTGGTAGTTATCCATGTTGGTACGTTGCAAGATGGAGGGATATTTGAACCGGTGGGGGATTTCCTGGCCGTCGGGAATCCCGTCGCCTTTCGGAATATGGGGCAGACCTGTCCTGTTGTATTCAAACCATTGCTGGTAATCGCAAAAATACAAGGCAAAGAACTTTTGCAACAAGATTCTCTCGAGCGTACCATCATAAGCCGCATCGGGGTTTTCGAAATAATCTCCGGGCATTTCCCCTCCCCACTGTTCAACCGACGCACGCACGCCATTTTCATAGGCAACCCGGGCATCGGTGTCGATAATATTCCGTTGAGCCAACTCGGCTTTGATAAATTCCAGCTCGGCATAAGACATCAACGTCAATTTCATCGGGGCGATCGCCATGTTTTTATTGGGTGCCGAAGGTTTTCCTCCGGGCTGAACGGAAAATCCCGCCGGCCACCCGATATATTCGCCACCTTCCTTGGCCACAAAAATAGGCAGCCGCGGGTCGTTCCAAGTTTTGAGCGTATTGACGACAAACTCGGTGCAGGCCCGGTATGAATTAAAGCCTTTGCCACGCACGAGAGGTTCTTCCAGAGGATAGACACCGCTTATTTCGACCAAAGCGCCATCGTCGTTCGATTCGAATACCGGATAGGTAACAGGGTCGTCGAGGATTTCCTTTATCTTGTTCTCGGCATCGAAACCATCGACATCCAACAACTTCACAAGCACACGCAAATGAAGCGAATTGCAAAATTTCTTCCATTTCAGGATACCCTCGCCATCGATCGTCTTATAGAGGAGGTCGCCGGTAGAGTTGTATCTCAGATTGCCCTCGGTGTCGAATAACGTATTGGCCGCTTCCAACTCCTGCAAGATATTCCGGTACACCTCTTCCTGACTGTCGAAGGCGGGATAAAACAGCTGCTCGTCGCCCCGGCACGCTTCGTGGTAGGGTATATCGCCAAACGCCGATGCAAGAATATCGAACATGAAGCACTGCATGACTTTCGACACGGCCCGGTAATTGGGTTCATTCAGTTTCACGGCTTCTTTTTCCATGGCTTTGGCATTGGTGAGCCACTCATAATAAGTGCTCCATGTGCCATCGCCCTCGCTGTCCTTGACAAACCACCACCCCAAGCCGTTCACGTCTCGATAAGAGATGATGTTTCCCATCAGTTCATAGGTGTAATTGTTGTAACGGTTCCAACCGAATTTCGAAACATTGTAGATAAGCGGGTCGAGGAAAGAACCGGGGTTGGCTTCACTGAGCTTGGTCGGGTCGATATTCAACTCATCGAACGGCGTACAAGCCGCGAACAGGCTTCCCATGAAAATGCCGCCCAACAATATATTTTTGATATTCTTTTTCATGTAGATGATTTTTATCAATTAAAAATTCACATTCAGACTGATACCCATGGAGCGGGTCGAAGGCAACGAACCGGCTTCGATACCGGGCACGATGTTCCCGCCGTTCAAGGCTGCGATTTCGGGGTCGAATACCGGGAAATCGGTAAAACAGAAGAGGTTCCTTCCATACAAGGCGATGGACAAGCTGCTGAACGGGGTTTTGCGCAACTGGTGTTTCGTAAATGCATATTCAAGGCGCACCTCTCTGATTTTCAAAAATGAAGCATCGTAGGTATTGCTTTCGACATTCTCAGCGGCATAATACTGCCCATAATATACCTGCGCGGTAACGGGTTTGGTATTGGGACTGAACGTGCCATCGGGATTCTCCACCACACCGGGGGCGATTACATACATACCACCTATCTGATGGAAATCGGAACCTGCTATGCGGGGGTCATCGGCCGCGATGTAAAGAGGGGTACCGGGCAACCGTCCGTTCAACGTAGCTTCGCTCTTGCCCTGGATGCCCATTCGGAGGGCCGTGGTAGAATATATGTTTCCGCCTAATTGCCCGTCAATCAAAATTCCAAGTGTGAAATTTTTATACTTGAACTCGTTATACAATCCGGCTTTCCATGCAGGATAGGCGTTGGCGACATATTCTATCTCATCGGTCAACACGGGTATACCCGTCTCGTCAATGATTATTTGCCCGTCGGGCGCACGTTTGAACTTATATCCCCAGATATCGCCCACACTACCGCCCACACGGCCTATGATAGAGGCTTGCGCAATTTTCTGTATCAACTGGTTCTCGTCGGCCGTCTCAGAAAGCGACAATATCTTATTGTTGTTTTTCGCCCAGTTGAAACGTAACGTCCAACTGAAATCTCTCGTCAAGACAGGGACAGCCTCCACTTCAATTTCATAACCCATGTTCTGCACCGTACCCGAATTTATGGTAGCCTTGCTGTAACCGGTCGTCGGGTCCATCGGCGCATCGATGATTTGGTTCTTGGTGCGGTTATAATAGTACGCAAAATCGACACCGAGACGGTTGTTGAATACCCTGAAATCGACACCGGCCTCATAGTTGGTCGATATTTCGGGTTTGAAATCGGTATTGAACAATGTCGTGGGGAGTTTTACCGAACCGGGAAAGTTTGTAGTGGCATAATATTGCGACGTCTTGTAGGGGTCGGTATCATTACCCACTTGGGCCCAGGAGAGGCGCAACTTCACGAGATTTATCTCGTCGGGCATCTCAAACCACTCATTCATCAACGTGCTCATCGAAACCGACGGATAGAAGAATGAATTGTTTTTCTTGGGCAGGGTCGACGACCAGTCGTTACGTCCCGACACATCGAAGAAAATTTTGTTGGCATAGGAGATGTTTGCCGTGAAATAGACGCTGTTCACCTGCTTGTTGAGAAGCCGCTGGTCATACTCGATGGCCGAAACAGCATTTGCCAATTTGTAAACACCCGGAGTAATCAGGCCGTTGGCGGCATTCGACAGCATGTCGAGTTTCGACACCATCATATTTCCACCGACAGCGGCATTGAGGGTGATTCCATTGAAAAAGCTGTTGTGATAAGTCAGCAAGACATCATTGTTGAGTTCATAACTGAACACATTCTGTTTTCGGAAATATCCATCGGGGAAAACCACGTCGCTTACCGGACGGTGCTGTTCGCGCAAATCGTTTTCGAGTTGCAAAGCCGAACGCACCATAAAATCGAAGTGGCTGCTCAATTTCAAGTTTGCCGACAACATCGACACCGTAGCATGTTTTTCGGTGGGGTTCAAAGCCTCGTAAAGTATCACATAGGGATTCTGAATGTTTTTACTGAACGGTTGCAGTTGAGTGACATTCTCCTGTCCCCGCACCCACATGTCGCGATACCAGTCCAAGTCGACACTGGGGTTTTGGAAGGCCAGGAAATAAGATATGGCGTTACCACTATAACCCACGGTGGGGAGATTGTCGCTCTTGCGCCAAGTGTAACTTGTCCGGTAATTGATACTCAGCAGGCGTGAAATCTGTTGCTGCCCCGAAATCGTCGCCGTGAGGCGTTGGAACCCGGTATTGGGAAGAATCCAGTTGTTCTTCATGTGGGTTACCGAAGCCCTCACCGAACCGCGGTCATTCTTACCCGACAAAGAAAGCGAGTTAGTCGTCGTAAAACCCTCTCGAAACAGGTCCTTACGATTATTCTTGTATGACCTCCAAGGTGTAGGACTCTCACCACGAGCTTGTGTTTCGGGATCATACTGGTAAAATGACAATCCGCTGTCGAGACGCGGGCCAAACGCACTACTCGTCCCGCTCGTTCCACTCACCGTTCCGTCGGGAAAATCGCCATAAGAATAGTAATGCTGGCCTTCATAAATCGAACCTTCGAGGCCGATGTTCGTCGACTGCCCCTGCCCGAATTCATACTGATAATCGGGCCACATCATCACATTTTCCATACTCGTGTTCGACGAGAAGGAAACACCGAGCCTGTCGTCCTGCTCGCTACCGTTTTTGGTCGTTACCATTATCACGCCGTTCGCCGCACGGGAACCGTACAATGCCGTAGCACTGGCCCCTTTGAGTACTTGCACGCTCTCGATATCTTCGGGATTCAGGTCGGAGAATCCGTTGCCAAAGTCTATCGAACCTTCACCCGAAGCCGCTTGCGCATTACCGGTATTTACCATGGGGGCACTCATCGGGACACCATCGACAACAATCAAAGCGTTGTTGCCACCCTGGTTCAATGAAACATCTCCCCGTAAAGAAATACGCGTGGAACCCAGCGGACCCGCAGATGTATTGACGTTCAATCCGGCTACTTTTCCCACCAATGCCTGCGACCAGTTGGCCGATATGGAACGTGTGATTTCGCCGGCTTCAAGTTTCGTGGTGGAATATCCCAATCCGACTTCGTTGCGTTTTATACCCAATGCCGTCACCACGACATCGTCGAGAACAACATTTTTCTCGGACAACACGACAACCCAATTGGTTTTCCGGGGGCTGTAAGATACCGTATCGGGATCATAGCCCAAGAGACTGAACACCACCTTATCGGCAGTTCCAAGGCCAATCTTGCTCGACAGCGTGAATGTTCCATCGGCATCGGTCATGGTCGCCGTTGCAGAGCCTTTCACCGAAACATTCACGCCCACCAACGGTTCGTTGTTCCTATCGACAACCTTGCCATTGATTACGGTCTGTGCTTGGGCTGTTATCGCCGCCAAGCTGAACAGGAAAATAAATTTTCTTTTTAACGTAAACAACATAATCCTATATTTTGGTACGGCAAAAGTATCGTTATGCTGTTTCAAGGGTATGACAAAAGTATTAATTCATCGACCCCGATCCGTAACAGTTATTTCATTTTTGTGACGAATAATCACATCTCACCGATTCTGTCAATGGGCACCGATGTCAACAGGAGCATTACCCGTACTATTTATTTATAAACCAATGATTAAAAAAACATTCCCGGCATGGGTATAAATCCCATGCCGGGAATGAAACCTTGCAGGTTCTCAAAACTCGGGCATAAAAAAGTTCCGGGACCAATGTCCGGGAACTTTCCAACAAATTTCAAACGACGCGGAAGGACACGAACTTGCGATTCCGGCACAAGCGACCGCAACTCTTATATCCCCCGGTCGCAGGTCGCGCAAAGCAAGACATTTCAAGTATATACATAAAAAAGCCCCGAAGATTATCGAGGCTTTTCTGGCGGTGCGGACGGGACTTTAACTTACACAATCGGGAAATCTCATAAAAACACAATATATTGGTAATAACCAACTTATTATAGATTGACTATATTACTAAATATCATTAAATGTCTTTTGTCATTTCAATTATTGGGTGTATATTTGGGTGTTGATTTTAATACACCCAGCTATGAACATCAAGAGAAACATCATCTTTTCATTGGAAAGCCGGAAGAAGAACGGAGTTCCAATCGTGGAGAATGTCCCTATCCGTATGCGTGTTGTTTTTGCCAGCCATCGCATCGAGTTCACAACGGGCTACCGCATAGATGTCGCCAAATGGGATGCCGACAAGCAGCGTGTAAAGAACGGTTGCACCAACAAGCTGAAGCAAAGCTCATCGGAAATCAATGCGGACTTGCTGAAATACTATACCGAAATACAGAACATATTTAAGGAGTTTGAGGTGCAGGGATTCATGCCCACTACCGAGCAGGTAAAGGACGCATTCAACAGGTTGCACGATGGGAAAAAGGAGGAGGAGGAAGCCCCGGTGGTGTTTCTTCCTTTGGAGGTGTTTGACGAGTTCATCAAGGAGTGCGGCACGCAAAACGGCTGGTCTGATGCCACCTATGAGAAATTTGCCGCCGTAAGGAAGCACCTTGAAAAGTTTGACAAGGGGCTGACCTTTGAATCGTTGGACGAACCCAAGCTGACAAAGTATGTGAATTTCCTGAAAGATACCGAAGATATGCGGAACACGTCCATCATGAAACAGGTCGCCTATCTGAAATGGTTCCTGCGTTGGTGTACCAAGAAAGGGTATTGCATGAATAATGCCTACGAAGACTTCAATCCTAAACTGCGGAGCACTCCGAAAAAGGTGATATTCCTCACATGGGAGGAACTGAACCAACTCAAAAACTATCAGATACCCGAAACCAAGCAGTATCTGGAACGGGTGAGGGATGTTTTTCTGTTCTGCTGCTTCACCGGACTCCGGTATTCGGATGTGCATAACCTGAAGAAAAGCGACATCAGGGATGGATATATAGAAATCACCACGGTAAAGACCGCCGAAAGGCTTATCATCGAGCTGAACAACCACAGCAAGGCGATACTGGATAAATATAAAGATGTGGAGTTTGAGGGGCATAAGGCTCTCCCGGTCATCAGTAACCAGAAAATGAACGATTATTTGAAGGAGTTGGGCGAGCTTGCCGGAATCAACGAGCCAGTAAGCGAGACCTATTATAAAGGGAGTAAGCGGATAGACACCATTACACCCAAATACGCATTGCTGGGCACCCATGCCGGAAGAAGGACATTCATTTGCAACGCCTTGGCTCTCGGCATTCCGGCTCAGGTGGTCATGAAATGGACGGGACACAGCGACTACAAAGCAATGAAACCTTACATTGACATCGCCGACGATGTGAAAGCCAATGCAATGAATAAATTCAACCAACTGTAAAAAACAATCAGCAAGTTTCACGGAAAGCCTGTTATTGGGCTTACCTTTGTGACTTTCAATACCTACAACAATGAGCAACAACGACAACAACATAGAGAAAAGAAGTTTCGAGGCTTTTGTCAATGCCATCGGTTCAGAGATAGAGCAGGCGCAAGTCCGGCTCATCAGTGCGGCCAATGCGCAGATGCTGTTCCATTACTGGAAAATGGGTAATTATATATTGTACCACCAGAACCAACAAGGCTGGGGCGGCAAGGTCATCAAGAGACTGGCGCAGGCGATACGGTTCAGTTATCCCGAAAAGAAAGGATATTCGGTCAGGAACTTGGCTTATATGTGCCAGTTCGCACGCTCCTATCCATTGGACGCATTACGAAGTTTCATAGAAACCGATACGAAGTTACTTACCCCAAGTGTGCAGAAAATCACGGATGAAATCCAAAGCCTGAACAATGCTTCATTTACGCAAGAGCCTCTTGCGCAAATTCAATCCTCTGACAACAAAGAAGTTGCAATTATGCAAGAACCTCTTGCACAAATTCAGAATGTAGCACAGACAGTAGCTACCGTTTGCCGAATACCGATAGAGGATATAGAAAAACTGTTCCTTGCATCACCTGTGGCAAGAATCAATTGGGCGAGCCATGTGATTCTGCTGAACAGCTCACTCCCATTAGGCGTCGATTACTGGTATATGAAGCAATCCGTGGAAATGGGCTGGAGCAGCAATGTCCTGAAAATGCAGATTGAAAGCAAACTGTATGAAAGGCAAATCAACAGCCACAAGGTCAACAATTTTACCGCCACGCTTCCCGCGCCCCAAAGCGACCTTGCCGACTACCTGTTGAAAGACCCGTATATCTTCGACTTGGCAGGAGCCAAAGAGCGTGCGGACGAGAGGGACATAGAAGAACAACTGGTGAAGCACGTCACCCGTTATCTGTTGGAAATGGGCAACGGATTCGCCTTTGTCGCACGGCAGAAGCATTTCCAGATTGGCGGCAGCGATTTCTATGCCGACCTGATTCTGTATAACATCAAACTCCATGCATACGTGGTCGTGGAACTGAAAGCCACCCCGTTCAAACCGGAATACGCCGGGCAGTTGAACTTCTACATCAATGTGGTGGATGACAAGCTGCGGGGAGAGAATGACAACAAGACCATCGGGTTGCTGTTATGCAAGGGCAAGGATGAAATTGTAGCGCAGTATGCGCTGACAGGCTATGACCAGCCTATCGGCATCAGCGACTACCAGCTCAGCAAGGCAGTGCCGGAAAACCTGAAATCGGCATTGCCGAGCATAGAACAGGTGGAGGAAGAACTGACGATGCTTCTTGACAATGAAAAGAACAGACAAAAGTAAAGCACCTATGGCAGACAATATACAGACGATGATTCCACGGTACGGAGAACTCAACAGAATATACAGAGACTATATAGACAATCGCGTTTTCTCTTTTGACAGGCAAAAGTTCATTTCCGATTTCTGTCAGGAATACAATGACATGAAGTCTTTTGAAGCCGCCATCCTTGAACTGGTGCTTGACAGGCAAAAAGAACAATACACCCTGATACTCAACAGCCTGAAAACCGAAATAGAAAAGAGCATACAGGCTTATGAAACGCACCCCATAAGTGACAGTGCGATAGAACATGTTTGTTATCAGCACATGGAAAGGTATTCCCTTGAAATTAAAGCCCAGCTGGATGTCACAAGAAGTCTGAGCAAGCCGCTGAATGAAGCCAACAACAGGTATGATTCCATCGGCTACAGGGAACATACCGCCGAAGAGGAAAAACAGGCGGAGAAAGAATATGAACGCTGCAAGGCTGAATATGACAAGGAAAAAGCCAGACTGAATGAACTCTATGACTTGCAAAGGGCAGCAAGAAAGGAGGCATTCCAATATATGAAGAACCGTTGTGCGGACATATACCGCCAAAGCTGCCTTTTTCTGGATATATTGAAGAAATACATTCCTGACGGGAAACGACAGGACGAGCCGGGCAAACCCGTCAGCCGGCAGGAAACGACGGATGAACAACAAGAATACTTCAGCATGAAATTGCTATCTCTCATTCATGAGATATGTGTGGGAGAACAGTTCGAAGAAATTTCTGCACTGGATTTCTATGCCAACATGAATCTGCACCCCTGCAACTGCAAGCTGAGAACCAAGCCGAGAGAGAAAATCCGTGTATGTTATCTGATATTTCTCATGAGCGAAAAGCTCCCCAAACAGGACAGGGACAAATGGAAAACCGGAATACTCGAACTGCTGGATATTGATGACAGTTACTACAAGTCAAAGTACAAGGAGCCTGTTTCTGATTTCCCAAGTGACAGCAACCAGAATTTCGCAAAAGAAATGGAGCAGATATTCAGATAATCCGTGACATATCCTGATTCTTTACGAAAGTTCCACTTTTACCACTCAAATTCATTTTTGAGTGGTATTTTTATTTTCTGATATTCAATAAGATACAGCGATATTCGATTATATCATCCCCATCCTTACCACCCGTATCCATATCTAATTTTGCATCGTTCGAGAACAGAAATAACAGCCAGTGCGCAGGGCTGATTGTTTAACGACTAATTAGATTGGACTATGACAAATATCCAAGAATTATTATCCAAACCCGTCTGGCAGATGACAGGCGAAGAGTTTATAATGTTAAGCAGGCACGCTTCCGGTCAGACAGAAACGCAGCCGCAGCCCGTAACGGACACAAGCAGGAAATATGTGTACGGAATACTCGGCATAGCCAAACTGTTCGGGTGCAGCCTGCCCACCGCCAACCGCATAAAGAAAAGCGGGAAGATAGACAAGGCCATCACCCAGATTGGGCGCAAGATTATCGTGGATGCGGAACTTGCCCTTGAACTGGCAGGAAAGAAAACAGGCGGACGCAAATAACGGGAGGAATCGCTATGGACTATGTGAAAGACATCCGGGAAATATCGGACGAACAGGCGGTAATCCTCTGGAAAGCCTCACGGCTGAGCCTGTCGGGAAAATACGAGAAAGCGCCCGAAATCCTCAGCGTGAAAGGTTCTGTAATCGGCACGTTGGGAAATTTCAGCGCATCCATCGGCAAAGCCAAGAGCAAGAAGACATTCAATGTGTCGGCTATCGTGGCTGCAGCATTGAAGAACGGCACGGTACTAGAAGAAGATGAAGCAAGA
>OBAF01001569.1_pt1 | contig 13186 bp, 10 predicted proteins | sample 1517851 | NCBI WGS metagenome assembly OBAF01 (sample SAMN04571706, study PRJEB22368) | human gut metagenome | biome: human gut; material: stool | host: Homo sapiens | place: Luxembourg | collected 2012-10-19 | reverse complement strand
CGCCAAGAAGGCCGCGGTTTATTCAAAGCCCGTCCTCGGCATCAACGCGGGTCGCCTTGCGTTTATGGCGGGTCTCGAGATACACGAGCTCGATCTGCTCGAAAAGCTCATAACCGGCGATTACAGCATGGATAAGCGCATGATGCTCAAAACCACCGCCGCCGACGGCGACAGCGTGCAGAGCGGATACAGCATGAACGACTCTACCGTGATGCGCCAGTCGAGGCTGAGCAGAATATCCGAGATAAATGTCGATCTCGACGGCAGATATTTCAACCGCTATCTCGGCGACGGACTCATTCTCTCGACTCCGACCGGTTCAACGGCATATTCGCTCTCTGCCGGCGGTCCCGTGGTCGATCCGAAGCTTGAATGTATGATACTCACTCCGATTTGTTCTCATTCGGTGTTCACCCGTTCGCTCGTTTTGGGAGACGACGCGGTGCTGCGCATCTATTCCGATGATGACGGACCGCTCTCCGTCTCGTGCGACGGCGACGAGCCGTTCACAGTCTCGGCGCAGGGGAGCATAACGGTCGAAAAGGCGGACATCTGCGCGAGCTTTATCAGACTCAAGAACGACAGTTTTGTAGATATACTCAACAGAAAAATGATGAAATGGAACAGCAGTTCCCACGATGAACGGGAGGTATAACCTTGAAAAAAAGAAGGCAGGAAGCAATACTCGAAATAATTGAAAAATATGACCTGTCAACCCAGGACGAGCTTCTTCAGAAGCTCAAAGACAGCGGCTTTGACGCCACTCAGGCGACGGTTTCGCGCGATATAAAAGAGCTGCGCCTTGTCAAGACTATGGGCGCAAACGGTCAGTATAAATACGCCGTCACAAAGACCGAGTCGGACGAACTACTCTCGAAGTTCCGCAGCATATTCGCCCAGTCCGTCGTCTCCGCCGACTATGCGGGCAATACAATTGTTATCCGCTGCTATACCGGCATGGCTCAGGCGGCGTGCGCGGCGTTTGATTCCATGCATTGGGAGGGGCTTGTCGGCACCCTCGCGGGCGATGATACTATATTTGCCCTTTGCAGAAGCGAAAGCTATGCTTCGCAGATGAAAGATTCCATAAAACGACTTATTGAAAAATGAGGTTTGAGCTATGCTTCTCAGTCTGAAAATAGAGAATATAGCAATAATTGAGAGCGCCGATATCGAGTTCGATTCGGGGCTCAATGTCCTTACGGGCGAAACCGGCGCGGGCAAGTCGATCATAATCGATTCTATAAACGCCGTGCTCGGTGAGCGCACGTCACGCGAGCTTATCAGAACCGGCGCGCAGTCCGCGAGCGTTACTGCACTCTTCTCCGGCGTTTCCGCCGACACTGCCGCGCGGCTTAAAGAATATGATATCGAGCCCGACGAGGACGGGAATATACTTCTTCGCCGAACCCTCGGTCTGGACGGCAAAAATACCTGCCGCATAAACGGCGTGCCCTCGAATGTCGCCGCGCTCCGACAGGCGGGGCATGAGCTGATAAACATACACGGTCAGCATAACAATCAGGCGCTCATGGCGCCCGAAAAGCACTTCGAGTTCATCGACTGCGTCGCGGACGATGCCGAATTGCTTGAAGAATACAGAGAGAAATTCAGAGAACTCTGTTCGTATATCAGGGAGCGCGACTCCCTCAAAACCGACGAGTCGGAGAAGCTTCGCCGGCTTGATCTGCTCGATTATCAGATAAACGAGCTTGAACAGGCGGATATAAGACCCGGAGAGCGCGACGAACTCAACGAGCGAAAGACGCTTCTGCAAAACTGCGAGCGCGTCACGGCATCGCTTAGAGCGGCGTATGATATTCTCCAGGGTGCCGATGACAGCTTCGGCGTGATAAGCGCGATAGGCGACTGCGCCGGGAACGCGGAGGACGCTGCCCGATTCTATAAAGACGTCGAGTCTGCCGCAAAGACTCTTCGCAATGTCGGCTATGAGCTTGAGGACTGCGCGGGAGAACTTCGCTCGGCTATTGAAGATTTCTCCTATGATCCGTCCGAGCTCGAAGAGATTGAAGCGAGACTTGATGAGCTTTTCCGCCTCTCAGTAAAATACGGCTCGACGGAAGATGAAATGCTCTCTTTCCTTGATTCCGCGCGCGAGGAGCGCAATAAAATAGCCCTCTCGGATGAGCGGGTCAAAGAGCTCGATGCGCTCGTCAGCTCGACCAAAGCCGAGGTTCGCGCCCTTGCCGAAAAGCTTACTGCGGCGCGCGAAAAGGCATCGCGCGAGTTTGAGCGCGGAGTGACCGAACAGCTCGAATTTCTCGATATGCCGTCGGTCAGCTTCAAAGTCAACAGAGAAAAAACACCGTTTACAATAAACGGTGCGGACAATATAGAATTTCTCATCTCCGCAAACGCGGGCGAGACGCTCAAGCCCCTCGCAAAAATCGCTTCGGGCGGCGAGCTGTCGCGCATAATGCTCGCGATAAAGAGCGTTATCGCCGGCAGAGACGGACTCGATACGATGATATTCGATGAGATAGACGCGGGACTCAGCGGCAGAGCGGCGCAGAAAGTTGCCATGAAGCTCAAAGAGGTCTCGCGCGGCAGGCAGGTCATATGCGTCACCCATTCCGCTCAGATAGCGGCGCAGGCGGACTGCCACATGAGAATCAGCAAATCCGTCTCGGACGGCAAGACGTATACAAAGGTCGAACGCCTCGACACAGAGGGCAGAAAATATGAAATAGCAAGGATAACTGGTGGACTCGATGTCACCGAACTTCAGCTCAAATCGGCCGAAGAGATGCTCAGAAATGCCGGGAATCTGTAAAAACATAAAAGGGGAGATAACTTATGTCAGACGAGAAAAAAGAAACGCAGGGCGCTGCCGAAAATCAGAGGCTCAGCACAAAGGAAAATGTTCTTCAGACTGTCAAATTTGCGCTGTTCTCCGCCTCTGCGGGAATTATTCAAATAGCAACATACACCCTGTTTTATGAGGCATGCCATTTCAAAGAGTGGATAGCCTATCTTATTTCGCTTGTTCTCTCCGTGCTCTGGAATTTTACTTTCAACCGCAAATTCACCTTCAAATCTGCGAACAATGTCCCGATAGCCATGCTTAAAGTCGCGGCTTATTACTGCGTGTTCACTCCGCTCTCAACTTGGTTTACGAAGTATGCCACTACCGATCTTATGTGGAACAACTATCTTGTTGAGGCTCTCTGCATGGTGACAAATTTCGTGACCGAGTTCCTGTACGATCGCTTCGTCGTGTTCCGCAATTCCATGAACACCAACGATGTTGCAAAGAAAGACAGAGAAAAAGCCGAGCACAAAGCGGAGCAGGATAAATAACAAAAAACGGGACTGCGCATATGTGTTAGCCCCGTTTTTTAGCGAGTATAAAATATATTTTTGAATGGAATTTTGATATGACTGAAGAAAAGAAGTGTCCTCTATATAAAAAATGCGGCGGATGCCAGCTGCAGAATCTGAGCTACGCGGAGCAGCTGAAATTCAAACAGCGCAAGGTGGAAAAACTGCTCGGCGAGTTCGCCCATGTCGAGCCGATAATCGGCATGGCTGAACCGTATCATTACCGCAACAAGGTACAGGCGGCGTTTGCCACGGCGAGAAACGGGAAGATAATTTCCGGCGTCTATCAGTCCGGCACGCACAGCATAGTCTGCGTCGATTCGTGCCTCACCGAGGACAGAAAAGCAGATGAGATAATCGTCTCGATCCGCAATATGCTGAAGAGCTTCAGAATACAGCCGTATGACGAGCGAAGCGGCGGTACACTTCGTCATGTCCTCGTCAAGCGCGGATTCAAGACAAATCAGATAATGGTCGTGCTCGTCACATCGGGTCCGATTTTCCCCGCGAAGAACAACTTCGTAAAGGCTCTTCGCAAGGAGCATCCCGACATAACGACGATAGTCCATAATATTAACCCGTATCAGACGAGCCTCGTGCTCGGCGAGCGCGAGAATGTGCTCTACGGCACGGGCAAAATCGAGGACGAGCTCTGCGGGCTGACTTTCAGAATATCTCCGCGATCGTTTTATCAGATAAACCCGGTGCAGACCGAGGTGCTTTATAACACAGCGATGGAATATGCCGGCATGACCGGGAGCGAAAAGGTTATCGATGCCTATTGCGGTATCGGCACAATAGGGCTCGTCGCGTCGAAGCGAGCGGGCGAGGTGATAGGCGTTGAACTCAACCGCGACGCCGTCCATGACGCCATAGCCAACGCCAAACGCAACGGGATAAAGAACGTCCGATTCTTCTGCGACGATGCAGGCGAGTTTATGCTCGGTATGGCGCAGGACGGGGAGAAAGCGGACATAGTTTTCATGGATCCGCCGCGCGCAGGAAGCGATGAGTGCTTCCTGTCGTCGCTCGTGACCCTCGCGCCGAAAAAGGTGGTCTATATCTCCTGCAACCCCGAGACCCAGCAGCGCGACCTGCGCTTTCTGACAAAGCGCGGCTATAAAGTCGAAAAGATTCAGCCCGTCGATATGTTCCCGCATACGAATCATGTTGAGACGGTTGTATTGATTACTCGACCCGAGTAGAGATTACAGGCTGGATGTAAATAAGGAGGCGGAGAACAATGTTTGTACTCAGAGCCGGATGTAAAGTTCCTTTTCCCGAAAAGCTTTCCGAGGAATATATGCTGATTGAAAACCAGATTATCGCAAACATATCGGCGGATAAAATCAAGGATATAATGAATCATTTTATCTACATTCATGAAGAACCTGTTTTTTTCATTCTTGAGTTACCCTCTAAACAGGATAACGAGGAAGAGATTCGACCGGGTATTGTGGAAAAAATGCATAAGGATGTTTATTATATTGACGAATGTACAGGTGAAGAAGCATTTACGATTCTTCTTCGTATCGGCGATTTAATGATAAATGATGGATTGTGTTCATTCGGCTTCGGCTGCCATGAATCAGAAGATGAGATTGTGTTCGGCAAGTATAATGTAACAACCATTTTTAGCAAGAACATCAATCAATACAATAGTTTTATGGCGGAACACGGAATTGCAAAATCAGAAGATATCGTGACCGCTTGGGATACTTTTTCGCAGGAGAATCCCGGTATTTCGGAGCGTATTGAGATGGACGGAAAAGATATATACTCCATTCCTGAGATGTTTGCCGATTGGGGAATCTACAAGGCTGAACAACGCGAATGTTAACTGATTTTTTGATCATGTTTAATGGCATATTCTTTATATCAACAGTCTTGACAACAGAATGAATATTTGCCCCTTTATTCACGCTATTGCTACAAGTCATACGAAAAACGACAGTATCCCTGAAAAACAATCCAACGCCGGGAGGGGAGATAAACGGCAATTTCTGCGATATTTTTGAGGTAGGCGGCAAAATCTATGCCGTCGATTCATTGAGCCATCTCGGTCTGGCGAGCACAACGATTTATTCCTTTGACTGCGACTGCAAACATCATAAAATATTCAGCGATGAAAATCTGGATTTTAAAGCACGGCATGTGGCCGGGGAGCGGGCATATATACTCGTTTCCGGTAGCGTCAGCACAAGAAGCGGCGGCGAAAAGCTCAAATCAATTTTGCTCGAAATATCGGAAAACGGAATCGATGCAAAGACGGAATTTGATTGTGGCTTTTATCTCGTTTTCAATATGATTGTAAAGAATGGCAAAATGATTCTTGGTGTGGATAAGGCGGTCGTGACCGCCGACCTGCAAACAAAAGAGATAAAAGCTTATACGCCGCTCAGCGTCGAAGCGGAGAAACATATAATCGGAATAAGCCGATGAATAAGCCCTGTAAATTTGGCGGATGACTGCACTTTTTAAAAACAATGCCTACTGATTTAGGATAATTTACTTTTTTGCCCTCAGGCATTGATTTTCAAAAAAATCTGTGCTACTTTAAAGCTGTACAGTTGTCTTGGCTGTGCGGCTTTATCTATTTTGATAGGAGGATCAAAATGAAAAGGTTTATAAGCAGGGCGGTCGCAGTGATTCTCACATGCGTATTGGCCTTCGGCTCCGCGGTCTGCTTCGCCGCGGACAGCACCGAGAGTGCAGACGCAAAGAAGTATTATGATTACGGCACATATGTGCTTCTGGGCGACAGTGTCGCCAGCGGTCACAACGACCTTGTATATGTGGATTCGGAGTTCAAGCGCGTTGAAAATTCATACGGCGCGTATGTTGCCGATGCTCTCGGAGTGAATTATGTTCCGATGGCCTGCCCCGGTTTCAGGACGATAGATATCCGCTATATGCTCGAGGACGATTATCCGGGCGACGATTATCTTTTCCACGATTCTCATAACCCCGAGGTCATGAAATCGAGGATCCCCGAGTATCGCCGCGCAATTTCACAGGCGGGTCTTATTACCCTCGGTGTCGGCGGAAACGATTTCGGCACTTATCTCACATGGGTAATCGCCGACATTCTCGAGAAAGAGGGCACTTGCAGCAAGTATGTCAAGGCTCTGCGCGATCTTCTCAAGGAGAACGGCATAGTCAACGATAAGCTTGACAAAATAGTTGAGCTCGCTAAGATTACCGACGCAATGCCCGAGCTTATCAGAGTTCTCCCGCGTGCGCTTAAATACGGGGTCGAAAACTTCTTTGAGAACTGGAACCATGTCATTGAGGATATATATGCTCTGAATCCCGACGTTCAGCTTATGGTTATCGGAATGTTCGACACGAGCGTCAAGAGCGACGACGGAGCGACAGACACCGAGGAGAACAAGGATGACAGCCAGAGCATCAATCTCGGACAAATGGTCGTCGATCTGGCAAACAAGCCGATGAAAGAGGGCGCCGAGAAATACGGCTATATCTTTGTTGATACAACGGGCACGACCTGCGACACATACCATCCGAACGCAGCGGGTCACAGACATATCGCCGACAGAATCCTTGACGCTCTGCCCGATGCAAACTTCCCGTTTACGGATGTCGCGTCCGATTCGGAGTATTACGATGCAATCGAGTTTATGTACAGAAAAGGCTACATGGCGGGCACTTCCGAGACACAGTTCAGCCCCGATTCCGCGCTGACAAAGTCGGCTCTTGTTCAGGCTCTTTACGGCATGGCCGGCTCGCCCGAGGTCAATACCGAGAACATTTCATTTGCCGATCTCGACAGCTCGAATCCCGCGTTCAAAGCCGCGGTGTGGGCTGTCAGCAACGGAATAGTCAAGGCGTCCGACGGCAAGTTCGAGCCGGATAGCGAGATAAGCGTCGCCGATTTCGGCCTTACGATGATTCGCTTCTCCGCAAAGGTCGATTTCAACCTGAAGAGGGTAGTAAAGACCGTTTCAATGTCGTTCAATCTTGCTCTTGAGAACAAGTTTATGATTATCAAAAGATCTATAACCCGTGCCCAGGCCGCGCAGAAGCTCGCCGGATATCGATATTATTGATAGAAGTATAGTAACGTAAACAAAGCGGAGAGCTCAAGAGGGTTCTCCGCTTTTGTGATATAAAGAACACCCGTCCGCAGATACATAGCTCCCGCGGACAGGTATTTTTTATTCGCCGTTCCCGATATTTTCTCCGCGATTTACGGCTAAAACATTGACATCGGGGAAAATTAAGAGTAAAATATTTGAGTAAATATTTTTGGCTGTGAAGAGCAGAGCCGTTTATTCCGCTCGCAGAGAGGCGCGCCGGCATTATGCCGCTGTGAGGTGCGCCGTGTCAGGAAGTACGGCAGCCGGCTCGGAGCCTCCCGCGTTGAACGGGCGTAGCCTGCGTTAAGGGCAGCAGAGGGGTGCAGTTTTGTGCAATCCGGGTGGTACCGCGGTTTCGGCCGTCCCGGGCAGAACGGCATCTATTTTTATTTTTTAAGGAGTTGTTTATCATGGAATGGACGGGACTCAATGAACTCAGAGAGAAGTATCTGAGCTTTTTCGAGAGCAAGGGTCATCTTCGTCTGCCGAGCTTTTCGCTTGTGCCTCAGGGAGATAAGAGCCTGCTGCTCATCAACGCCGGCATGGCACCGCTCAAGAAATATTTCACAGGCGAGCTGACCCCGCCGAGAACCCGCGTCACAACCTGCCAGAAGTGCATCAGAACGCCAGATATTGAGCGCGTCGGAATCACCGCGCGCCACGGCACTTTCTTCGAGATGCTCGGCAATTTCTCGTTCGGCGATTACTTCAAGCATGAGGCGACCGCGTGGGCGTGGGAGTTCTGCACGAAGGTGCTCGAGATGCCCGCGGATAAGATATATATCAGCGTCTATCAGGACGATGATGAGGCGTATGACATCTGGACAAAGGAGCTCGGTGTTTCGCCCGACCATATGGTTCGCCTCGGCAAAGAGGATAACTTCTGGGAGCACGGCGCAGGCCCCTGCGGTCCCTGCTCGGAGCTCTATTTCGACCGCGGCGAGAAGTACGGCTGCGGTTCTCCGACCTGCGGAGTCGGATGCGACTGCGACAGGTATGTTGAGTTCTGGAACCTCGTTTTCACCCAGTTTGATAACGATGGCAACAATAACTATACCCGCCTCAAGAGCTGCAATATCGACACCGGTATGGGCCTTGAGCGCCTTGCCTGCATCATGCAGGGCGTGGACAACCTCTTCGAGGTCGACACCGTCCAGAATATCATGAAGCACATCATGCAGATAGCGGGCGTCAAGTACCACGAGGACGAGAAAAAGGATGTCTCACTGCGCGTTATCACCGACCATATCAGAAGCACCACTTTCATGATCGGCGACGGCGTTATGCCTTCAAACGAGGGCAGAGGATATGTCCTTCGCCGCCTGCTCAGAAGAGCGGCTCGCCACGGCAGACTCTTAGGTATCGACGGCACTTTCCTCTACAAAGTGTGCGAGACCGTTATCAAAGAGAATGCAACAGCCTATCCGAACCTCGTCGAGAAGCACGACCTTATTGTAAAGGTCATCAAAGCTGAGGAGGAGAGCTTCAATAAGACTATAGACACAGGTCTCAATCTGCTTGAGAATATTATCGCTCAGAGCGATTCCAAGGTGCTCAGCGGCGCAGATGCTTTCAAGCTTCAGGATACTTTCGGCTTCCCGATAGACCTGACAAAAGAGTTGCTCGAAGAGCGCGGCATGAGCGTCGATATCGATGAATATGACCGCCTCTATGCTCAGAGCAGAGCGGCAGCGCGTGCGGCGCGCAAGGATGCCGGAGCTCAGGCGTGGAAGGACAGCAACGTTTCGTTCAAGGATGTCGGAGCCACCGAGTTTGTCGGCTATACCGATTATTCCTGCGACGCCGAGATAAAGGCAATAGTCACAAACGGCGAGCGTGACGAGTTCGCAACCGCGGACTCCGAGGTGGTTGTTGTGCTCGACAAGACCCCGTTCTATGGCGAGAGCGGCGGACAGGCGGGCGACACCGGCGTTATCAAGACCGATAATGCAACCCTCGAGGTTACCGCAACAGGCAAGACTCCCGACGGCGTTGTGCTCCACATTGCAAGATTTATAAGCGGCGACAGCATCGCTCTCGGCGATAAAGTCCACGCTCAGATAGATGTCGAAAAGCGCGAGGCGACCCGCCGCAACCACACTGCGGCTCATCTGCTCCAGGCGGCTCTGAGAAAGCACCTCGGCAGCCATGTTGAGCAGGCGGGACAGCTTGTCAACAGCGAGGAGATGCGCTTCGACTTCACCCATTTCTCCGCTCTCTCGGGCGATGAGCTCAAGGCGATAGAGCGCGAGGTCAACGAGGTTATCCTCAAGGGTATTCCGGTCGAGACACGCGAGATGCCCATTGAAGAGGCGAAGAAGCTCGGCGCAATGGCTCTGTTCGGCGAGAAGTACGGCGATGTCGTGCGCGTTGTCAGCGCGGGCGATTTCTCCGTTGAGCTGTGCGGCGGCACCCATGCGGACAATACCGCAAAGCTCGGTCTGTTCAAGATCGTGTCCGAGTCCTCAGTTGCCGCGGGAATCAGACGTATAACCGCCGTCACCGGCTTCGGCGTGCTCAATCATATAGAAAACGATGAGCGCATCATGCAGTCTGCAGCGGCGGCGATGAAGCTCGGCAATGTCGCGGAGCTTGACAAGCGTGCGGCGACCCTCGCTGCCGAAGTAAAGGCAAAGGATAGAGAGCTTGCGGAGCTTCGCAGCGAGATATCCGCTCTCAAGGCGGGCAGCCTTATGGACAGCGCAAGACAGGTCGGCGGCGTCAGACTTATCACCGCTGAGGTCGAGGTCTCCAACCCCGGCGAGCTTCGCTCGATGTGCGATACCGCCCGTGACAACGGCGCAGATATCGTCGCAGTCTTTGCTGGCGTCAACAAAGAAAAGGGTACTCTGAACTTCGCCTGCGCCTGCGGTGCTGATGCGATAAAACTCGGCGCTCACGCCGGCAATATCGTCCGCGAGACCGCAAAGATAGCAGGCGGCTCGGGCGGCGGCAAGCCGGACAGCGCAATGGCGGGCGCCAAGGACGCTTCCAAGGCGGACGAGGCTCTCGCGGCGGTTGACTCTATCGTCAGCGCCATGTTAAAATAAAATCATAGCTCCGCCGGTCTTTCCCGGCCGGCGGAACAAGCAATGCAATACGGAGGTTTTCTGAAAATGGATGACTGTATTTTTTGCAAAATAATTAAGGGCGAGATACCCTCAAAAAAAGTCTATGAGGACGACGATGTTCTCGCATTCTATGATCTCGAGCCGCAGGCTCCGTTTCATATTCTCATTATCCCGAAGCAGCATATAAAGAGTGCTGCCGAGATAACCCCGGAGAACAGCGCGGTCGTCTCCAAAGTGTTCGAGGCGGCGGCGAAGATAGCCAAGCAGTTCGATCTCAAGGACGGCTTCAGAATCGTCAACAACTGCGGCGACTGTGCGGGTCAGACCGTCAAACACCTGCACTTCCATATGCTCGGCGGCAGAGATTTCGGCTGGCCGGCAGGCTGATAAAAAAGACCATATTAATATTCAGGAGATGTTTATTTTGGCAAAGACCTATACAATGGAAATCGCAGGCGTGAAGAGAGAGCTTCCTCTCTGCCCGGTCAGCGACAAGCTCGATATCGCGGCATTCATCCTTTTCGGTGATGTCGAAGTCACCGTTAAAGCGGCGGAGGAGCTGCTCAAGAAGTGCCCTGAGTTCGATTATATTCTCACTCCCGAGGCGAAGAGCATCCCGCTTGCCTATGAGATGTCCAGACAGAGCGGCAAGAAATATTTTGTTGCCCGCAAGAAGCCGAAGGTCTATATGACCGATCCCGTCTGTGTCAGCGTGCGTTCTATAACCACCGATGCAGAGCAGACCCTTCTTCTCGGCAGAGAGGACGGAGATCAGCTTCGCGGCAAGAAAGTGCTTATCGTTGACGATGTTATCAGCACCGGCGAATCCCTCGCGGCAGTCGTTGCCCTCGCCGATAAGTTCGAAGCGAACATAGTCGCCAAGGCGGCAGTCCTCGCAGAGGGCGACGCGGCGGAGCGCGACGATATCGTGTTCCTCGAGAAGCTTCCTCTTTTCTTCAAATAATCGGAGAATTGAGAAATGGCGCGCCCGTTCACGGTTATCGGTTTTACAATGTTTTTTACGCTGGCTCTTGTTTTTGAACTCGGTCAGAAGGCGGCAGTCGTTATCCTTTCGGCAGCAGCTGCCGCCTTTATCTTTTCTCTGTTCTTCAAGAGCGTTCGGCGTGACTTTGTAATCCCGACTGCGTGTATCGCGGCGGTCGTTGCAGTCCTTTTGTCTTTTGCCGCCGCACTTGTTCCTGATGAAGCATCGGAGAATTTCAACGACGGCGTGCATACCGTGAAAGCGAGCGTTGTCTCGCTCGAGGAACAGAGCGGCGAAAGATATTATACAGAGCTTAAAACTTCCGAGATAGACGGCGAAGAATATAAGCTGAACATACGCCTTTCTTCAAAATCGCGCCTTGGGTTCAAGCCGTATGATACTGTCGAGGGCGATTTGCAGCTCTACGATATCGGCAAGACCCGTGACGCGAGAAACTACTATCTGTCCGAAAATATCTTTATGGGCGGATACGCAAAGGGCGATATGAATATATCTCAGCCGGAGCGCAGGCCGATAGGCTATTATCCGCTCGCGATGCGCGCTTATATCAAAAACACGGTTTCGCGTCTTATCCCCGGCGAACGCGGAGCGCTTGCAACTGCACTTCTGATCGGCGACAAATCAAATTTGCCGAAGAGCGTTTCGGATTCGTTCTCGTCCGCGGGAATATCGCATCTGATAGCCGTTTCGGGTCTGCACCTCTCAATTTGGTGTCTGTTCATTTTGAAAATTTTCGATGTTTTCAGGCTCAGACGCAGAGCGGGAGCAATTATTTCGGCGGCGTTTGTTATAGTTTTTATGGCGGTCTCGGGCTTCACATATTCCGTCATGCGTGCGGGCTTCATGATGCTCGTTATGCTCCTCGGAACGCTGCTTTCTAGGCAGGCGGATTCACTCAATTCCCTCGGCATCGCGCTTGTTATTCTGTGCTTTGCCAATCCGTATTGCGTGATGAGCCTCGGACTGCGCCTCTCGTTTCTCTCAACTCTCGGAATAATATTAGGCTACAGTAATATCGCTTTCCCGTTGAATCCGTATATTGCGCGCGTCAGAAATAAATATGCAAGGCGCGTCTGCGAGTTTATTTTCGGTTCCGTTAGGAGCACCGTGCTCGCCTGTGCGTTCACTCTGCCTGTTATGATACTCGATCTCGGCAAAGTGTCACTTATCGCGATCCCGGCGAATCTTATTTCCGATCTTCCCGCATCTGCGTGTATGATCCTCTCTGGGCTTACCGCTCTCACCGCGAAGTTTTCATTTTTGCGCGTGATAACGGCCGGTCTTGCAGAACTGTCCGGCGTGTGCGCGTCTTTTCTTATCAATTCATCGAAGTCGCTCGCGGCGGTTCCTCATTCGTCTTTGAACGCCTCGACATTTCTGTTTCCACTGTGGCTTGTTTTGATTTTTATCGTCCTTGCGGCGGCTGCGCTTATCTATAAATTTTCGGGGCGCAATACCGTCCGCGCAGCAGTTTTGATATGCACGCTCACCTTTGCGGGCGTGTGCGTCGGATCTTCTGCACTTTCCCGCGCGGCAACCGTAATAACCGTGGCGGATGTCGGCAACGGCTCGGCTGTTGTCGTCAGCTCCGGCGGCAAAACAGCTTTGCTCGGCTGCGGAGGGGACAGCTACTATGCCCTCTCAAATATAGAGTCCGCAATGGACAG
>OBAF01001567.1_pt1 | contig 13227 bp, 7 predicted proteins | sample 1517851 | NCBI WGS metagenome assembly OBAF01 (sample SAMN04571706, study PRJEB22368) | human gut metagenome | biome: human gut; material: stool | host: Homo sapiens | place: Luxembourg | collected 2012-10-19 | reverse complement strand
TGCATGACCGCCGTCCGCCGTTCAGGACAATCAAATCCATACAGCGCGTGCTGTACGACGCGCCCCTGCTCTCGGCGCAGCAAAAGGCGCTCTGGGAGTGGATCGCCGCGTACTACATGTGTTCGGCGGGCGAGGTGATGCGCGTGGCGCTGCCGTCGCTGATGAAGCCTTCGGGCGATACCGAGGAGGAGTTCGCCGAAGACGAGTTCCGTCCCCGCACGGAGTGCTACGTGGCGCTGGCGCGGGAGCTGCACGACGAAGGGCGCCTGCACGAGGTCTTCGAGAAGCTCGGACGGCGCGCGCCCAAGCAGTACGAAGCCCTGCTGGAGATCGCGTCGGCGGGGGACGAGACGCGGATTTCGACGGGCGAGGTGGCCCGCCGCCTGCTGCGGGCCGACTATGCAGTGCTGCATGCGCTGGAGCGCAAGGGGCATATCGTCTGCACGGAGCGCGAACGCACCGTCGAGCGGGGCGGTTCGGCGTTCCGGCTGCCCGAACTGACCGCGCCGCAGCGCGAAGCGCTCGGTTCGCTGCGGGAGCAGTTCGCCGAAAAGCCTGCGGCGCTGCTGCACGGCGTGACGGGGTCGGGGAAGACCGAAATTTACATACACCTGATCGCCGAAACGCTGGCGCGGGGCGGCGACGTGCTGCTGCTCGTGCCCGAAATCGCCCTGACGGCGCAGCTGATCGGGCGCATGGAGCGCATCTTCGGCAGCCGCGTGACCCCCTATCATTCGAAACTTACGAACCGCCGCCGCACGGAGACCTACCTGCGGCTGAACCGCTCCCAAGGGGGCGAGTTCGTCGTCGGCGTGCGGTCGTCGATATTTCTGCCGCTCAGGCATCTGCAGCTGATAATCGTGGACGAGGAGCACGACGCCAGCTACAAGCAGGCCGATCCCGCGCCCCGCTACAACGCCCGCGACTGCGCCGTGGTGATGGCCCGCCTGTGGGGCGGCCGCACGCTGCTGGGAAGCGCCACGCCGTCGCTCGAAACGTGGCTCAACGCCGAGGGCGGGAAGTACGGCCGCGCCGTGCTGGCGGAGCGTTACGGCGACGCCCGGCCGCCCGAAATATTCGTTTCGGATACGATCCGCGCCGCCAAGCGCGGCGAGCGGCATGCGCATTTCAACAAACTGCTGCTGGACAAGATGGAAGAGACGCTGGGGCGGGGTGAGCAGGTGATGCTGTTCCAGAACCGCCGCGGATTCTCGCCCTACGTCGAGTGTTCTCAGTGCGGGTGGACGGCCCGCTGTCCGCACTGCAACGTGACGCTGACCTACCACAAGGGCGGCGCCAGACTCGTCTGCCACTACTGCGGTTACACGGTCCCGGTGCCGGCGAAGTGCCCTTCGTGCGAGGTGACGGAGGTGCTGCCGCGGGGATTCGGCACGGAGAAGGTCGAGGAGGAGATCGCCCGGCTCTTCCCCGAAGCCCGCGTCGCCCGGCTGGACCGCGACAGCGTGACCTCCGAGCGGGCGTTCAACGCCATAATCTCCGATTTCGAAGCCCGCAAGACCGATATTCTGGTCGGGACGCAGATGATTACGAAGGGATTCGACTTCGGCGGCGTGTCGCTGGTGGGGATTCTCAATGCCGACAACCTGCTGAACAACCCCGATTTCAGGGCTGCGGAGCGGGCCTTTCAGCTCATGCTGCAGGTCGCCGGACGCGCCGGACGCCGCTCGGACGGCGGCGAGGTGGTGATTCAGACCTCCGAGCCGGGGCATCCCGTGATCCGGCAGGTCGTGGCGGGCGATTTCGCCGGGATGGCCCGCATGCAGCTCTCCGAACGCGAAGCGTTCTTCTATCCGCCCTATGCGCGGCTGACCTCGCTGACGCTGCGCCACCGCGACGTCGCGCTGCTGCGCCGCGGCGTCACGGAGCTGGCGGCGCGCCTGCGCGTCAGGTTCGGCCGCCGCGTGCTGGGGCCGATGACGCCCCCGGTGGACCGCATCCGCGGCGAGTATCTCGCGGGTCTGTTGCTCAAGATCGAAAGCGGCGCTTCGTCGGCCAAGGCCCGCGCACTGCTGGCCGCCGAGCTGAAGGCGTTCGCCGAAAATCCCGAATTCAAAACGATCACCTTCATCTGCAATGTCGATCCTCAGTGACCTGCTGCGCGACGTCGCGGCGCTTTTCTTTCCGCCGCGCTGCCCCGTCTGCGGCGTCCCGCTCGCGCAGGGCGAACGCACGGTGTGCACGCTGTGCCGCACGACGGCGCCCCTGACGGGGTTCTGGCTTGAGGCGGACAATCCCCTGCTGGCGAAGTGCCGGGACATGCTGCCCGTCGAGCGGGCTTCGGGTTTTCTCTACTACATTCACGGAAGCGGGTGGCGGGAGCTGATCCGCGGATTCAAATACCGCGGAGCGTGGCGCACGGCCCGCGCGATGGGCGAGTGGTACGGACGCTGTCTGAAGGAGAGCGGGCTGTACGACGGGGTGGAGGTGGTCGTGCCCCTGCCGCTGCACCCCGTCAAGCGGTGCAGGAGGGGGTATAACCAGTCGGAGTACATCGCCGAGGGGATCGCCTCGCAGCTGGGAGCGGAGGTAGACCGCCGGAGCGTCCGCCGCAAGCGCAATACGGAGAGTCAGGCCCTCAAGCCGCGGCGCGAGCGCGCCCGGAACGTGGACGAGGCTTTCGCGGTGCGCCGTCCCGAACGGCTCGAAGGGCGGCATGTACTGCTGGTGGACGACGTCTTCACGACGGGCAGCACGATGCTTTCGTGCGCCGGGGAGATGCTGCGCGCCGCACCCGGATGCCGGATCAGCATCGCGGCGCTCGCCGTCTCGCGGCGGGAGCTGGGGGTGAGGGAGTGATCGGAAATTAAAAATTCTTTTTCAACAGGCGTTATCCCCTGCTGCGGGGACTGTTTGCGGGAGAATCGTGTCATCAACATGATTTTCGATAACAACTTTGCCGCGGCCGTTTTGTTTTCTCCGCCCGAATCGCTATTTTTGGGCTCTGAACGAAAGGATAAATCATGGCTAAAGATTATAACCCCTCCCAGCGCAACAGGGAGGCATTCGAGGCGCTGACCGACACCGCCGGCAACGTGCCCCCGCAGGCGGTCGAACTGGAGGAAGCCGTGCTCGGCGCGCTGATGCTGGAAAAGGACAGCATTATCGCCGTGCAGGAGTACGTCACGCCCGACGCTTTTTACACCGAGGAGCACCGCACGATCTACCGCGCCATCGAGGAGCTTTCGATGGAGCTCAAACCGATCGACCTCTATACCGTCACCGAGCGGCTCAAGGCCAAGAAGGAGCTGAAGAAGGTGGGCGGCGCGTCGTATCTGGCGCAGCTGACGCAGAAGGTCGGCTCGGCCGCAAACGTCGAATTTCACGCCAAGATCATCGCCCAGAAGTACGTGCAGCGCGAGCTGATCCGCTCGGCGACCGAGATTCAGAAGCGGTCGTACGACGAATCGACCGACGTGACGGAGCTGATCGGATATGCCGAGGGCGAGATATTCAAGGTGGCCGAAGGACACGTCAAGCGGTCGGTGCAGGCGTCGAAGGATATTCTGGCCCGCGCGCTGATGCAGATCGAGGAGGCGTCGAAGAATACGAGCGCCTTCAACGGCGTGCCGTCGGGCTTTATGGCCATCGACCGCGTGACGCTGGGCTGGCAGCTCTCGGACCTGATCATCATCGCCGCACGCCCTTCGATGGGCAAGACGGCGTTCGTGCTCTCGATGGCCCGCAACATGGCGGTCGATCACGAGCAGGGCGTGGCGTTCTTCTCGCTCGAAATGTCCGCCGTACAGCTGATGATGCGTTTGATTATCGCTGAGACGGGACTGAGCGGAAACGACGTCAAGTCGGGCCGTCTGACGCCCGAACAGTGGCGGCATCTGGAATCGGCGACCAAGCCGCTGGGCAGTGCGCCGCTCTATATCGACGACACGCCGGCGCTTTCGGTCTTCGAATTCCGCTCGAAGGCCCGCCGTCTGAAGATACATCACGACATCAAGATCATCATCATCGACTACCTGCAGCTGATGACCGGCAATCAGGATTCGAAAGGAAACCGCGAGCAGGAGGTGGCCTTTATTTCGCGTACGCTCAAGGCGATCGCCAAGGAGCTGAACGTGCCGATGATCGCGCTGTCGCAGCTGAGCCGCGCCACCGAAATGCGCGGCGGCTCGAAGCGTCCCCAGCTCTCGGACCTCCGCGAGTCGGGCGCCATCGAGCAGGACGCCGACATCGTGGCCTTCATCCACCGTCCGGAGTATTACGGCATCAATCAGGACGAGAACGGCATGCCGACGGCGGGTATGGCCGAGATCATCCTCGCCAAGCACCGTAACGGCGCCGTGTGCGACGTCAACCTGCGCTTCCTCAAGGAGCAGGCGCGTTTCGCCGACGTGGATGACACGATGCTGCCGCCGTCGCAGGCGGCTGACAGCCAGCAGGCCTACGACGACTATGCCAGCGGTTCGAACGCCGTGCCGGGAGCCGGAATCGGCGGCGGACTGGGCGCGGGAATCGGCGGCGGGGAGTTCGACCCCAATCCGCCCGCGCTGAACGACGAGGCGCCGTTTTAGAAGAGCCGGTTTAGAGGGGCGCTGCGGCTGATGTGGCCGGCGAAGTCGGTGCGGCTGAGGCGGTCGGTGCAGGCGATGCAGGCAGTGCGGTCAGTGCGGACGACTGTGGAAGAGGCAGGTAACAGAATGGTTAATTGATAATATTTTTCTGATAGATGTTTGTCCGGACCTATGCAGGAGCGATCGTGGGGATCGATGCCGCGGCGGTGACCGTCGAGGTCAATATCGCCGGCGGCGGACTGGGAATGTACCTCGTGGGGCTGCCGGACAGCGCCGTGAAGGAGAGCGAGCAGCGCATACGTGCGGCGTTCGAGAACTCCGGGGAGCGGATGTCGGGCCGCAAGGTGGTCGTGAGTCTGGCTCCGGCCGACCTGCGCAAGGAGGGCGCGTCGTTCGACCTGCCGATCGCCGTCGGGATTCTCGCGGCGATGTCGCGGGTGAATGCCGAAACGCTTGCCGGGACGATGTTCGCCGGGGAGCTGTCGCTGGACGGGACGCTGAAACCCGTGCGGGGCGTGCTGCCGATGGCGGTGCGCGCGCGGGAAGAGGGATTGCGGCGGCTGGTGCTGCCGGCGGCGAATGCCGCGGAGGCGGCCGTGGTCGAAGGCGTCGAGGTGATCGGGGCCGGAAGCCTGAAGGAGGTGATCGGACTGCTGAACGGCGAACGGGAGATGACGCCGGCGGTGCCTGCGGACCGGGAGCCGTTCGGGGCGGAGGCGGGCCGTTATGAAGAGGATTTTGCCGATGTGAAGGGCCAGACGCATGTGAAGCGTGCGCTGGAGATAGCCGCCGCGGGCGGTCACAACGTGCTGATGATCGGGGCGCCGGGTTCGGGCAAGACGATGCTGGCCCGCAGGATGCCGACCATCCTGCCGCCGCTGTCGCGCGAAGAGGCGCTGGAGACCACCAAGATACACTCCGTGGCTGGGAATATGGCGGCGGGCGGCCTGCTGGCGCGGCGGCCTTTCAGGGCGCCGCACCATACGATTTCGCAGGCGGCGCTGATCGGCGGGGGACAGTCGCCGCGGCCCGGCGAGGTGTCGCTGGCCCACAACGGGGTGCTGTTTCTCGACGAGCTGCCCGAATTCGGGCGCAGCGTGCTGGAGGTGCTGCGGCAGCCGCTGGAGGAGAAGAGGGTGACCGTCTCGCGGGCGAAATACAGTGTGGAATATCCCGCCAACTTTACGCTGGTGGCGGCGATGAACCCCTGTCTGTGCGGCTATTACAACCATCCGGCGAAGGAGTGCGTATGTTCGCCGGGGGCGGTGCACCGCTATATGAGCCGGATTTCGGGACCGCTGATGGACCGGATCGACCTGCATGTGGAGGTGACGCCCGTGCCGGCGGCCGAACTTTCGGCGGCGGCGCCCGGCGAGCCGAGCGCCGCGGTCCGCGAGCGGGTCGTGCGGGCGCGGGAGGTGCAGGCGGCGCGTTTCGCGGGGACGGAGGGCGTGCATACCAACGCCATGATGAACGCGGCGATGCTGCGCGAATACTGTCGGCCGGACGCCGCTTCGGCGGCGCTGCTGGAGCGGGCCATGGAGCGGCTGTCGCTCTCGGCGCGGGCTTACGACCGCATTCTGAAAGTGGCCCGCACGATCGCCGATCTGGCGGGGCGCGAAACCATAGCGGCGGCCGATGTGGCCGAAGCGATCAACTACCGCTCGCTGGACCGGGGAAACTGGGGGCGGTAAAAGGAGGACGAAAGGGCGGCGAACGGGAAGAATTCGTAATTTTGCAGGCGGCTTGCCTTGGAATGTTGTCCGGGGCGGAGGCCGGCACCCCGGTTTTCGGATCGCCGGGTCTTAGGACCGCCGGGGGCGGTGCCGCGGTCGGGCCTTTGAGTTGTCGGGGCCTTCGGGTTTGCGGGTTGTCGGGGCTTCGGACTGTCGGAGGCGGGGTTGAAAGATATTGATTGTAAGTAAAAAAGATAAAATAGCATGACAAGGAAAATCATCCTTTCGGGCGGCGGAACGGGCGGACATATCTATCCGGCCGTGGCTGTTGCGGAAGCGTTGAAACGGCGACGGGGTCGAGATTCTCTTCGTGGGCGCCGAGGGCAAGATGGAGATGGAGAAGGTGCCCGCGCTGGGCTACCGCATCGTGGGACTGCCCATAGCGGGCCTGCAGCGGCGCATGGACTGGCACAACCTCGCGGTGCCGTTCAAGGTGCTGAAGAGCGTCTCGATGGCCAAGAAGACCATTCGTGAATTCGGGGCCGATGCGGTCGTGGGATTCGGCGGCTATGCCAGCGCCCCGGTGCTGTGGGCCGCGCAGCGGCTGGGCGTGCCGACGGTGATTCAGGAGCAGAACTCCTATGCCGGGCTGACCAACAAGATTCTGGCCAAGCGTGCGAAGCGCATCTGCGTCGCCTATGAGGGGATGGAGCGTTTCTTTCCGGCGGGCAGGATCACGATGACGGGCAATCCCCTGCGGGGCCGTTTCTCGAAAGAGGGGGCCGACCGGGGCGAAGCGTTGGAATATTACGGCTTTACGCCCGATCTTCTGGTGGTGCTGGTCGTGGGCGGATCGCTCGGAACGCGGTCGCTGAACGAGATGATGAAGGCGTGGATACTCGCGCTCGAAGGCGCGGACGCTCCCGTGCAGGTGATCTGGCAGACGGGCAAATATTATGAGCGCGAGATGCAGGCGTTCTTGGCGGCGCATCCGGCTGCGAATATCTGGCAGGGGGCCTTCATCGACCGCATGGACTATGCCTATGCGGCGGCCGATCTGGTCCTCTCGCGCAGCGGGGCGGGGACTGTCTCGGAGTTGTGTCTGGTGGCGAAGCCCGTGTTGTTCGTGCCCTCGCCCAATGTGGCCGAGGATCATCAGACCAAGAATGCCAAGGCGCTGGAAGCCAAGGGCGCGGCGGTCGTGGTGCCCGATGCCGAGGCCCGGACGGCGGCCATGAGGCGGGCGATGGAGCTGCTCTCGGACAAGGAGGCTTTGCGGACGATGAGCGAAAACCTCGAAAAGCTGGCGCGCCCCGATGCGGCGGAGCGGATCGTGGATGAAATCGAAAAGGTAATGAAATAGCGCCGCTTCCGACGTTTCCCCTGCGCCGCGCGGCGGGTGTTTTTGCCGTGCGGGCGATGAATGCGGCGGGGACCGTGCGGAGGGAGGAGCGGTGCGGAGAACGATAAAACTTAATCGGATGGAGTTTCAAAATATCTATTTTCTGGGAATCGGCGGCATCGGCATGAGCGCCTTGGCGCGTTATTTCCTGCATGAAGGCAAGCGGGTGGCCGGTTACGACCGCACCCCCTCGCATCTGACGGACGAACTGGCGGCCGAAGGTGCTGCGATTCATTTCGAGGACGACGTGCGGCGGATTCCCGCGGAGTTTCTCGACCCGGCGGCGACGATGGTGGTGTATACCCCGGCCGTGCCGCAGGAGCACGGGGAGTATCAATATTTCGTGAGTCACGGGTTCTGCGTCGAGAAGCGTTCGCAGATGTTGGGACATCTCGCCGAGGGCAAGTATGTGATGGCCGTGGCGGGGACGCACGGCAAGACCACGACCTCGACGCTCGTGGCGTGGCTCAACCGCGGCGTGACGGGCGGAGGAAGCGCTTTTCTGGGCGGAATATCGAAGAACTTCGGCGGCAATCTGGTGCTGGGCGCGGGGGCGCGGCTGGCGGTCGAGGCCGACGAGTTCGACCGTTCGTTCCTGCGGTTGTATCCCGACGTGGCGGTGATTACCTCGGCGGATGCCGATCACCTCGATATTTACGGCACGCACGAGGCGGTGAAGGAGGCTTTTTCGCAGTTCGTGCGGCAGATCAGGCCGGGCGGGTTCCTCATTATCAAAGAGGGGGTGGATATCGTGCTGGACAATCCGCAGATCACCGTTTACCGCTATTCGTACGACGTGCCGTGCGACTTCTACGCCCGCAACGTGCAGCTGCTCGAAGGCGGGCATTACCGCTATGACATTGTGACGCCCGGCGGCGTGGTCGAGGGGTGCACGCTCGGCATTCCGGGATGGGTCAATATCGAGAATTCGGTGGCGGCCGCGGCGTCGGTATGGTGCGCGGCGCAGGCCGAAGGCACGACGCTCGATGCGGAACGGCTGAGAGAGGCGCTGGCGTCGTTTGCGGGCGTGAAGCGGCGTTTCGAATTCTATGTCAATACGCCGAAGCAGGTTTACATGGACGACTACGCCCACCATCCGCGCGAGCTGGCGGCGACGCTGACGTCGGTGCGCAAAATGTTTCCGGGACGGCGCATCACGGCGCTGTTCCAGCCGCACCTCTACACGCGGACGCGCGACCTTTACAGGGAGTTCGCCGAGGCGCTGTCGCATGCCGACGACGTGGTGCTGCTGCCGATCTACCCGGCGCGCGAGGAGCCGATCGAAGGCGTGACGTCGGAGATCATCGCCCAAGGCGTGACGGTGCCGTGCCGCATCGTGGAGCGGGCGGCGCTGGCCGATACGGTGGCGGCGATGGACACGGACGTGGTGGTGAGCTTCGGTGCGGGCAACATCGACGCCTGCTGCGGGGCGATCGCCGAAAAGCTGAAAGCGAAGAGTTAGCCGGGAGAACGGCGGCCGGGGCGCATGTCCGCCGGGCCGGATGTAAAAACCGCAGAAGACGAAACGACGGATAATTAGAGAATAAAGACGATTTTGAGAAAATACCTCCGATACGCACTGCTCACGCTTTTGTGGGGCGCCGTGGCCGCATATGTCGTTTATGCGGGGACGGCGGCGGGGAGGCTGCGTGCCGGGAAGAAGGTCGGCAGGGTCGAGATCGAGGTGGTGGACAGCTCGTCGATGGGCTATCTGGTGTCGGGCCGCATGGTGCGCGAGTGGATCGCGCACAGCGGAATCAAGACGAACGGCACGGCAGTTGATGCGGTAGAGCTGGCGGCCATCGAGGCCCTGATCGCCAAAAACGGATTCGTGGAGCGCGTGGACGCCTATGTGACTTACGGCGGCGTGCTGCATATCGACATCAGCCAGCGCAGGCCCCTGCTGCGGCTGCTGACCGACGGCGTGGATTCGTACGTCACGCCCGAAGGCTATGTCTTCGCCGCGCCGCGCGCCTCGTCGCTCTACGTGCCGGTGGTGACGGGGGCTTACCGTCCGCCGTTTCCCGCGTCGTTCGTCGGCTCCGTGCGCGGGCATATCGACCTCGAACGGGCGAAGATCGACAAGCGGATCGCGGAGCTGGAGCGTGAGAAGTACCCCTTCTTCCGGCGCGAACTGCAGAACGACCGCAACATATCGGCGCTGCGCCGCATGCGCATCAAGAAGCAGTGGTGGCGGATGGAAAGCTCCGCGGCGTTCGACGCGCGCGTCGAAGAGCTGCGCGCCCGCAAGGCGGAGCTGCGGCGCAAATACCGCTACGAAGCGCGTCTGGTGCAGGAGGGAATAGACCGCATCGCGCAGCGGCAGGAGGCCGAAAGGCTGAAACAAAAAAAGTTGGAGAAAAGCTACGAAGATTTCATGAAACTGCTTACCTTTGTAGAGTTCATCGAAGATGATGACTTCTGGAGGTCGGAGGTGGTGCAGATTGCGGCGCATACGACCCCCAGCGGAGCTTTAGAGGTGGAGCTGGTGCCCCGGAGCGGCCGCCATACCATCGTCTTCGGACGTATCGAGCAGGTGGAGCGCAAATTCGACAAATTGCTGTGTTTCTACCGCAGCGGTCTTATGAACATCGGTTGGGGAGAGTACCGGACAATAGATATCAGATACAACGATCAGGTGGTTTGCAAGAAATAAAAGGATTATACCGTGGAAAGAAAGAATTATACCGTTGCCGTCGATCTGGGTTCGTCGAACGTCGTGGTGGCTGTCGGCGAGAAGAACGCCGAAGAGCGGCTCGATGTGGTGTGCGTCGTGTCGAAACCCGTCGAGGGGGTCAATGCGGGCAAGATTGAGAATATCGAACTGGTGAGCCGCGCCATCCGCGAAGCCGTGTCGGAGGCCGAGGAGCAGTTGGGAATCCGCATCACCGAGGCCTATGCCGGTATTTCGGGCGACTTCGTGCGCTGTGCGCGGCATATGGACCACGTCTTCGTCTACGATCCGCAGAACGGTGTCAATCAGAAGGACGTCGATGCGCTGTTCGACCGCATGCGCAACGTGCAGGCGCCCGACGACGAGACCATCATGGACCGCGTACCCCAGAACTATGTGGTGGACGACAATCAGGAGGTGAAGAATCCCGTGGGGTCGTTCGGCAAGAAGCTCTCTTCCACGTTCAACTTCATCCTCTGTCTCAAGACCCCGATGCAGCGGCTCGACATGGCCCTCAAACGGGTGGGAATCAAGATGCTGAGCGTTACGTCGAACGCCATAGCCACGGCCGAGGCGGTGCTGCTGCCCGACGAGAAGGAGGAAGGCGTGGCCGTGGTGGATATCGGCGGCGGCGTGACCGACGTGGCGGTTTACTACCGCAACGTGGTGCGTTATATCGCCACGATCCCGATGGGGGCGACGGCGATCAACCGCGACATCCGCACGATGAGCGTGCCCGAAAAGCATGTGGAAAGTCTCAAACAGAAATACGGCTCGGCGGTGGCCGAGCTGGCTCCCGAAGACAAACTGATCCGCGTGAACGGCCGCACGGCCCGCGAGGCGAAGGATATTCTGCTGCGCAATCTGGCGACGGTGATCGAAGCCCGCGCCACGGATATCGCGGAGTTCGTATTGCAGGAGATCAAGGATTCGGGATATATCGGCAAGCTGGCTTACGGGATCGTTCTGACGGGCGGTTCGGCCAAGCTGAAGGACCTCGACGAACTGTTCCGCCGGGTGACGGGCATGGATGTGCGCGTCGCGTCGGCCGAGACCGGGATTGCCGAGGAGTCGAAAGAGAAGGCCGCCGATCCGGCTTACGCCACGGCGGTCGGCATTCTGCTGAAAGGCGCCGAGCAGGGCGCCTGCGCATTTGTCGAGCGGCCCGTGGCCCGGCCTGCGGAACAGCAGGGCTTCCGGCCCCCGCAGCCGCAGCCCGCTCCTGAGTTCCGCCACACGCCGCGCTTCCAGCAGCCTGTGCAGGCGCCGCCCGCAGCTCCGGCGGCGGAAGAGGCGGAGGAGGATGCCGCTGCGGAACGTGAGGAGGCCCCGGTGATCGAACCCAAGCGCAAGCGCGACTGGGGCTCGATTTTCCAGAAGACCTTCGACAAGATCAACAAGAGTTTCACGGCGGCCGAGGACGAAGAGATTTAAGGGATAATTTGCCGCGCCCCGGTGTCCGGCCCACGCGGCGGTCTTACGGCGGTGTTTGCGGCATGAATTTCGTGTTTGCGGGGACGGTTCGGCGATGTGAAGGTCCGGCGATGCGGAGGTCCGGCGATGCGGCCGCGGTTAACGCCGGTTTTGGCCGGGGAGCGGTTTCTGCAGATGTGGCGGACAGCCGGGGGAAATTCGGACGGCGGGATTCAGCGGACGGCGGATGCCGCGGATGCCGGGAGCTGCGGACGGGACGCCGGGCAGCGGTTTTTTGAATTCCGCGGATTGCGGACGGAGAGCCGGATGGCGGAGTCTGTAGATGCCGCGGACTGTGAACGGTCGGCGGGAATGGGTAGATGCCGCGGGGTGCCGACGAAGATTCGGACGGCGGGATTCAGCGGATGTCGGGAACTGCAGACGGGAAGCCGGCTGCGGGAATGATTTATAGTTAAGAATGTGGAGAAAGGAGTTAGAGATATGACAGACGAATTGATGTCGGAGATCAAAGCCCCGAAGACGGACGGTTCGATCATTATGGTGGTGGGCGTCGGCGGTGCCGGCGGCAATGCCGTGAACCATATGTGGAACCTCGGTATACGGGGTGTGACGTTTCTGGTTTGTAACACCGACCAGCAGGCGCTGGACAAGAGTCCCGTGGAGTTGAAGATACGCCTCGGCGCAGAGGGACTGGGGGCCGGAAACGACCCGGAAAACGGCCGCCGCGCGGCCGTGGAGTCGCTGCCGGAGATTCGTCAGCACCTCGAAGAGTCGGGGACGCGCATGCTCTTCATCACGGCGGGCATGGGCGGCGGAACGGGTACGGGCGCGTCGCCCGTCATCGCCAAGCTGGCCAAGGAGATGGGACTGCTGACCGTGGCGATCGTCACTTCGCCGCTGGCCGTCGAAGGCAAGATCCGCTACGAGCAGGCTTTCAGGGGCATCGAGGAGCTGCGGCAGAACGTGGATTCGCTGCTGATCATCAATAACGAGAATATTCTCGAAATATACGGACGCCTGTCGCTCAAGCAGGCGTTCGGCAAGGCCGACGACATTCTGTGTTCGGCGGCCAAGGGCATCGCCGAGATCATCACGGTGGAGAGCGACTTGGTGAACGTCGATTTCGCCGACGTGTCGAAGGTCATGCGAGACAGCGGCCGCGCCCATATGGCCGTGGCGACGGCCGAGGGCGACAACCGCGCCGAAGCGGCGGCCGAAGCGTCGCTGCGTTCGCCGCTCTTGGACCACAACCTGATTTCGGGGGCGAAGAACATCCTGCTCAACATCTCGGTCGCGGATGCCGACGGCCTGATGTACGAGGAGGTGGTGCGGATTCTGGAGTACATTCAGGCGCACGCCAGCGTGCAGGACGACAACGGCGTGATTCACAACGCCAATATCATATGGGGTACGAGCGAGAAGCCCCAGTTGGGCAACGCCATCGAGCTGGTGGTCGTGGCCACGGGATTCGCGGGCGACGTATCGGCGGCGGGG
>OBAF01001557.1_pt1 | contig 13318 bp, 16 predicted proteins | sample 1517851 | NCBI WGS metagenome assembly OBAF01 (sample SAMN04571706, study PRJEB22368) | human gut metagenome | biome: human gut; material: stool | host: Homo sapiens | place: Luxembourg | collected 2012-10-19 | reverse complement strand
AGAGAAGCTTGCTCCTGTCATCTGTGCCCACGCTGAGGCGGAAGAAGGGTACAGAAGGAGTTCGCCTAGCCGGCGGCAACCCTACGTTAACAATGCAAGTATAATACTGCATGGAAAATGTTAATGAAATCTCGACCGTACCCAATCCCGTATCCGGCAGATCCCGGTATAGACTCCGGCCCCGCAGTAGGGCATCAGCAACAGGCTGTAAGAGAAGATATACCGCGAATTGGCTTCCCAGAAGGTGTGGAACAGAAAACCTCCCAGTACGGCAATGAGGCCGACGTAGATGTAGAGTCGGTCCGCGCCATGTCGATCCGCGCCATGTCGATCCGCGCCATGCCGATCCGCACCAAGTCGATCCGCGCCATGCTGATCCGCCATGTGGTCCGCAGTGCACCCTGCGGTATGCCCCGCCGTTTGGTCAGCCATGTGCCCGACAACTTTGGATTTCCGACGTTTCTTAAGACTGTCGATACAGAACACCAACACGCCCAGATACAGAACATTCTGCCATGCATTGCACCATTCGATATATCCCCCACTGAGAGAACCTTCATAGACTTCTTTAAAAAATGCACTCCGTCCTCCGTAGGTAGCCAGGGTAGCCTGTCGGCTGGCATAGGTGCCGTCCGCCCACTGGGATAAATGTTTGTGAAGATAGAAGTCCGCTGTGTAGCCGGGATGTTCCCGGAAATAGGTCAGGCGCTCGTCGATCGCCAGACGGCTGATCTCGTTGGCAATAGCAGTATCCATGCCGGCGGTATCGTAAGTATCGATATTGAAGCCGTTATACCAGCCGCAGCCGCGGGAAGCTTCCTGCATTCCCATGGCGAGATAGGACATGGCGGTGACTCCGGAGCTTAACGTGTTCCCCGCCTTTTTCTCATAACATTTCTGTACCAGCGGCAGAATCCCCACAGAAGTAACAGCAAGACATACCGCCATGATGAGCAGTCCCAGACGCATCTTACCGTTCCGCCCCGGACGCAATGCCTCGAACAACAGCACCAGCAACACTGCGATCACAGGGATCAGTGAATTCTTGCGCAGCATCACAGACAGTGTGAGGAACAGGATACTGCCGAAGCCTGTGAAAAGTATCTGACGGAGCATGCGGGGGACGTAATCGTAGGCGGTGACTGAGGGCGCATCATTTCGGGAGACGTTGTCCCGGTAGGAGCTGTCCGGAGAGGAGCTGCCCAGCAACCGCAACAGCAGATACCATCCCACCGACAATGCAGCGAAGGAAGGAATCTCGCCGTAGACGAAGGAGCTGTACATGATCATGGGCAGGTTACAGCATACCAAGACGAGATAACAGCAGGAGATCTTCTTGTACTTCTCCGGCCACAGATATTGCAGCGACAGATATTGGAACCAGACCGCCCCACATAACAGACAGACATAGACCAGCTTGATAAAGTGCCAGGCCGGTGCGGACAGGCCGGTGAGATTCCAGATCCGGAGCAACAGCTCCAGAAAAGCCATCAGCCCGATCTGCTGTGGATAATAAGACAGATAAGAAACGGTGGGGTGGATAATATCAGTATTTCCCAGGATCCACTCCGCAGCCGCATTGTATACAGACAGAGCATCCGCTGCGGGAACCGTGCGTCCGAAGAGGATCAGCAGGATACCAAGCCCAAATACAAAGGTCAAAGTAAAAACGAGCAGTCCGCGACGGAATTTCTCTCCTATTTTTTCATACAGATACAGACATCCGCAAAACAGTAATCCGAAGCCTGCCAGCTCCAACAGATTCCACAGGGGATTGTCCGGACGCAGCAAAACCTGCTGGGTCTCCATATTGTCGGCATAGCAGGTCGTGAGAAAGCTGCCGGTGAAAAGCAGTATGGAAAGCAACAGTGTCAGAAGCATGACAATGTTAAGCCCCAGACGGTAAATGATATTGCAACAAGATCTGTTCTGAGATCCACTCATGGAAACCATTCCTCCGTAACCACAACAATAAATTTCAATTATGCAAGCATATTGGCTCACTTGCGCTCATTATATCATAGCTTTTGCCCGCCCCCAAGAAAAATACGCGGGAAAATGTAAATGTCAATAAGTTTTTGTGATTTTCTCCGAAAAACCGTAAATTCATCATATTGCATAGTTTTATATACAGTTACGACTGATGAAATTGTGTAAGATGCACAAAAAACAGACAGCAAAACAAGACGGTTGCCAACGGTAGCCGTCTTTTGTATTGCCGTTCGAACGTTCGAACTTTTACATGGCTTTCATTTCATTAGAGGACTTACCACCGAACATACGCCGGGGGTAATTGTTCAACCACTCTTGCACCTCTGCGACTTGCTCCGGGGTAACATCCGCAAAGTCACAGCCTTTAGGAAACCAACGGCGAATCATGCGGTTCTGGTTCTCATTACTTCCACGTTCTCCGGGGTTGTGAGGGTGGCAGTAGTATATTGTCGTTCTGGGTTCACCGCCGTTTATAGACTTTTCAAGTGCTTGCTGATCGAGAAACTCCGTGCCGTTGTCGCAAGTGATCGAGCGAAATATCTCCCGGAACTTATCAGAGCCATAAGCACGTTCCAGATCATCAAGGGCACAAGAAACAGCGTTCCCGGTCTTGTCTGGTATCGACATAATAATTTCGTCACGGTGCTTGCGCTCTGTGAGAACAAGTAAACAATTACTGCTTTTTCCTTGTCCACCAACAACGGTGTCGAGTTCCCAGTGCCCGGCGGTCTTACGCTTCTTGATCTCACGTGGGCGTTCTTATATGGATCTTCCCTTTAGATTCTTATAAGACGGACGTACTTCGTTATATTCTTGTTTCGGCGTATCTCTGCGCCACGGTAGATCCTTATTAGTCACATTCATAAACAAACCACGGTCAATGTAATTATACAGAGTAGTTACACATACTTCTGTACGGCACTTGCCTTTAGCGGACTGTAAAGCGGCATATGGACTGTATTTCAAATCAATAATACAATGCTCAACGTGTTTCACAAAATCGTAATCATTACCAATCTTTAGGTCACGCCCTTTACTTTCTGCATGATAGTCATGTTTCTGCTGTCCGATCTCTGCACTGTAATAGTCGTATTCGAGCCACGTCTGACCGTCTCGCAGTTTTGTGCGCCCTCTCTTTACCTCATAGTTAATTGTGTTGTAATGCCGGTTCATTAACCGGGCTATTTCTCTTTGGGTTTTGCCATCATTGAGATACATTTCTATCTTAAGACGGTCAGTATAAGTCATGTTTTTTGACATGGTTTCCTCCCTCTCTGGCGGTAGTCTGCCTATATTCAACCGTACCAGAGCAAGCCCCGGAGCGTCAAGGAGGGCGGTATCTATGGGGCTTTGCCTTGACCCTCTGTGGCTTCTCTGGTGGGGCTTCTGGCGGCAGTAGTGAGGGATAGCTTGTATTATAGCTGTCCGGGGCTTATGGCTCTGTATGGGGCTTGTGGGGGCGGTAGCTTCCAGAGAACAGACAGTTCTCTGGACTCTCCGTGTTTAATTTTTATGGGGAGTAGACGGAAAAATTAACAGAGGTGGGATGAAATCACCCCCAACCCCTCAAGGGGTGTAAAGCTTCCTTGTGGGTGTCCGGGGTGATCTGTTTAATACTTTAGTTCATAGTAAGTAATCTGTTGACTTGCTTGCGGTATGTCTACGGTTTTGACATACACAATACGGTCTGCATAGATTTTGCGAAAATCCTCTTCGTCAAGAAGAAAGTGTTCTTCTTCTGCAATGTGACAGTTACGGCTGTAATAATAGCGGCGTTTCTCTTTCAAATGTTCGTCAACGCTTTTCGTGATGTATTTTGTAATATAACTACTCACTCTGCCAGTGTCTAAAACTTTTGTGGCGGTAGTAAAACCGTATGACCAGTCAGTAATATTATAAATGATCTGGTTTTTCTTGCGGTCAATTTTCCACGCCTTGAATGTGAGATTGTCAACATTTGCAAGCAGTCCATGGAAATGATAATGTTCCTTATCTGCGTGTAATTCTGGAACTATGATATATTTCATATCCGGACACTTGCGCTGTTGTATATGATTGAGAAATGTTTTTAATCGGTAGACGATCATTTCATAATCAGATGCATCTGTTTTAGTACGGTCAAAAGTCAGAGTGATGAACCAATCCCATTTATTAGATCGTGCAATCCTATAAACGCTATTTTTAGCTCTGGATGCAGAAACCGCTATGGCGTGTTTTTCGGCTTCCGGGGTGCGGTCACTTATGTCATGGGTTTTGTTTAACTGGCTGTCCTCTGGCTTTTCTTTCCCGGCGTTAATAGCATGATGATAAAATGTAATATGTTCCCCGGTTTCATACTGATAACGCCGACAATTATAAACTGTTTCCATGTTTCAACACTCCTTGTATATTTTTTGCAAGGTGGTTCTAAAGTGTTGCTATTGTCAAGTAGGTGACCCAGAGAACGGGTCACAGTCTGCTTTTGTCCATGTACTTTCTTCTTTTTGTAATAGAAATAATCTGTCCATTTCTTTCTGAATGGGTTTAAATGATTCTCTGGAGAAACCCAGATTTTGAAGTTGTTGAAATAATTCGTCTGGAAATAGTTTATATTTTTTATAGAATCTGATCTCTGTTTCGTTAAACAGATAATGCATATATTGAAACATTGTTTTTTCTCCTTGTGTGTGGTGTGTGAAAGTTCGAACGTTCGAACGGTGCGCCGTGCGCAACGCTTACCACGGCGCACCGTTTCACCCTTACTTCTGCGCTTTCTTCTGCGCTCTGGTATACTTCTTTGACGGTGTAGTAACGGCCTCCATATCAGAGGGCGTATTATTCTGTAACATGATAATTTCTGATTCCGGGATCATGTTCCCGGCTTTACAATCTTTTGCAAGGTTGTCCACGCAAGCCAAAGTATCGTAGGCATGATAATCTTTATCTTTTACAAACCAACCGAACCGGCGTAAAGGGCGTACAAGTGTAGGGTCTGTGGCGTATTCTAATTGATAAGCGTCATACTCTCTATGCACCAGAAAACGCCACTGTTTATCACAAGATATAACCCGGCTTGTCACTTGTCGCAATAATGCGTCTACATGGTTAAAACGTTGTGCAGTGTAATATAAGCTGATGTGGTGGTGGCGGCACGTCAGCAGAGTATTGAGAAACAAGGGATCAATGTTTGTCTTGAAAGTACGGCTGTTAAGCTGTACTGAAAATTCATCACCCAAAACAAGGGTGCAAGTCAAGGTGTCGTGTTGTTCATCATATGCCCGAACAGTTTCGGCAACGTCAACGATCTGCCGCAAAGAGACAAAAGGCGTGTAGGGCGTTCCGATCAAATCAACATTTGAAATGATGTTGATTCTTTGCGTTACCCATTTCCCCCGGAAATCATCATATACAACTTTATTGTTATACTTTTTATACAGACTTGTAACCTTATGCACAGCGGAAAGGGTTTTTCCTTTACCAAACAATGCTACATAACAAATCAGTTTACCGGTTTTCAGATTGCGCCATTTCTTATGAATAATGTAATCCGGGAGATCTTTTATTAAATTAAAGAGCGTTGCAAACGGATGTAATACGGCAATGCGGAAGCATACACTAAAATACATCATTGCTATAAATGCTAACAGTACCAGAAATACCAAGCTGATCACCTCCCATTTTTAAGAATGTTATAGGCAAGAGAACCGATACATTCCAGAACCATACAAAAGACGATCAACCCGACCATGCAAGCCGGGGTAAACGTTGTAGCATTACCTATGATAAATTGAATAAGACTATCCATGTTTGTTTCCTCCTATTTAAGACCTACACCGTTAAAGGATCGGACGGCGTTCTTGATACGTTCATAGCACCATGCGAACACGATAAAAAACAACAATGCCGTAATGTTGTAATTCAGATCATCAATTTTTTTTTCAATGCTTCCCAGAAAAGCGGAGTAATCAATCTGATTTTCCACAGTGTCCGCTTGATAGGTTTCCAGATCTGCCAAACTGATATAAACGTGTTCAGTACCAACCACATCACCAGAAGAGACCGAAAGGGGGCTACCGCTTGTTGTAGTGTCAGATAGTTCTGCATTATCACCGGGTTGCAACGTGTCAACGTCTGCGTCAGTTCCTCCGGGGAGAAGATCGCCAGACATGACAACAGTAGCATCATCATCAACGGTATAAATTCCGTTATCATCAGAGCCAGAGTTGATAGAATCGACTTGTAAATCTTCTTGCAAATTGTCTTGAATTGTAATGTTTTCATCCATGTTTTGTCCTTTCTTGTGAAAAATGATCCCATGTGTTAGAATTGAAGAAAAACACATAGGAGGGGTTACAAATGAATACGATAATTATTTTTGGGGTTGCTTTGCTTATAATTATTTGCGGTTATGCTTATGCAAAATATCGTGATGAAAAAGACCATAATGCTATATATACCTATATGGAAGATGCAGAGAATGACAATTCAGAAACATTACAGAAAAACGACTACATCAACCTAACACGATATAATGACGATAAAGCCGACAGCAGAACAGATGCTATATTGTCCGTATTAGATAAGATCCATTTCTGGGTAATGATTATAGGAATATACATTCTTGTAAAAATCATTGCGGCAATAATTGTTTTTGTATGTAAAGGTGCGGTTATTATGGAAGTAATCAATAAATTATTCCCATAACCTACGAATAAGGTACAATAGCAAACCGCCGATAATACAGTATAAGAACAACGAATAAAGCGTAAAGGCATAGCCAAATAATACAATTTGAATGTTCAAAATGCCGAAACATAAATCTATAAAGGCTTTAAGAATATACATGTTACCTCCCAAGAATACGGCAAATAATAATAACGGCAAACGAAGCATAAAGCAGATTTATAATGGAACTGGGAAGAAAGCCAAAAATCGCAGTTAAAAGAGCCGGAAGTTGTTGCAATGACCCAATCAAACCATTGATAATAGAATAAAACTGATTACCTACATTTAATATAGAATCTGCATCGGATTTATTTTGTTCGGTTTTATCTACTTGTTCAGCTTTTCCGCTATCTTTATCAACTACAATGTCACTAACAGTACCCTTTAGGCAATTTATAATAACCGGATCACCCACATAAAGCACACCGCCTTTTTTATAACAAGGCGTGAGCCACATTTCACCATTCCATGCAAGCTCACTATTCTTATAGTAATCTATAAGATAATCAACATTGACTTTCATAGAACCTTTACCGATCGTGGTTGTACTCCATGTCTCATATGATGTATTCAAATCAGCATCATAACGCGGATAAGTGGCAGTAACTAAGGTGTCAGAATCAGGAACAAAAAGAAGATCACTATTTGGCGTTGTGCCAGTCCATGTAATAGTTCCGTTTTTAACAACTGGCTTATTCCAGACTACGCCGGTTAATTTGAAATCATCAAGATGTACCGTACCATCGTCACCAGTGTCAAAGGATGATGAAGCATTTCCGTTTTCGTCAAAATTTACTACGGTAGAATTGCCTTTATTCCAAGGGTTATTTACCCCGGTTTTGGTGTAGGGTGTAAAGTACAAACTTTTTATAGGTGAACCATTATTTTCTTTGAAATCTGAAAATGATTTATTCCAGGTTAAGTTCTTTCTATCCAACGGACAAAAATCAATATCAGATTTAGAACCGTCATAATACACAGCTTTGACACCTAAAGAAAGATATTGACTACCAGAGAGATCAAAAGCAGATTTATTTACACCATTCGACCAAACGTCCACCCATTCCGCATGAAACGAATTATCATACCTAAAACCAATAAGTGAAATGTCGTTACCGATTGTTTCAGAATCAGTAGGAATTGAGGTTTGCTCTATTTTATCAATAGTTCCGTCAGCATTGTAATAGATCGTTACCGGTTGACCTATGTAATATGCCAAGTGTGGCACACGGTAGCACGGAAAAATCTTTACTTGTCGGATAAACTGAAAATCTGTTTTTCCCTTTTCCATTTCAAGCCACGGCAAAGTTAATTGCTTGTCACTTGATGTAAATTCTCCCTCAAAGGGCTGTAATTCTCCAAGCTTGTCCGGCTCTGTGGTGGTAGCCCACGCATAAGAAACTTTTACATATTCTTCTACATCGACATCTTTAGCATAAGAACGTTCTGTCGTGCCAATCCAACGAGCTGTTTTGCCGCTCATGGTAAAGCCAGTAAAACTATATGTTTCATCAGAAGTATCTTGTATGTTTGGAATTGATGTATCTATTTTTTTATCAGCAACATCACAAAAATATTGATGCAATTCTTCATCAGTAGAGTATGTATAAACATTATGACTGAATTTAGATTCTGCTACATGAGAATATAAAAAGCTAGACTGTCCAACACTACCAAACGCATTTTTAAATATTGTAGCATTAAAATAATATCCGTGTTCTGTATTATAAGAAGCAACAGAAGACCATATCTTACCGGCATTAGAACCGCTTTGTATGTAGTAAAAAGTTGTAAAAGGCTTACGGCTTAATAATATAAATGTAATAGGACGGTTAGCAATATTATAATCAAGGTAATCATCCTTCTGATAACAACCAATATAAACATCTTCCGGAATATACATTGTTATAGATTCAGAAACCTCTTGTGGAAAATCCGGATATTTTTCTTGAGATTCACCATTATTAAGGGTTATTTTATTATAGGCAGACATTTCTATTGAGTTGTAGCCCTCTGGAATAGAATCAACCAATCCGGCATGAACCGGGGTTACACTGAACAGCACAGCAGACACCAGAACCCCAAGGGTGAGGGCAACAGCGCAGAGGATTGTTATAAGCTTGTTTTTGTTGATTGTTTTTTGTTCCAATTTTTTCCCTCCTTATGTAAAAAATTTTTGAATGGTTTCAATCACAAAGGTGACAGCGGCAATGTCACCTAAATAACAACCGATTTTTACGGCTTTTTGTCGGTCTGTTTCTTGTGGATAAAACAAGACACAAGTTGAAGCCATGAAACCGATAATTATAACTAAAATGGTAAGAAATTCTTTCAAGAGATCACCTCCTTACAAGTACATAAGCATAAGCTTCAAAACGGAAAGTAGAGGATACACTATAAAAAAGCACCTTGCAATTATTAGAAAAGCGGAAAAAACGGGGTAGTCATGGGATGGATCATCTAATATGAAAGTTATCAAACCGAAAAAAGCACATATTAAATATTTATAAATTTGTTCCATTGTGTTCTCCTTTTCGTGAAAAAAGAGGGGTGCAGATCGTTCTGCATCCCTCTTATACTGCCGTGATCCGGGTTATACGGAACGCTTTGCAACTCCAAACAGACCGAAGCAAGCACAAGCTACGGAAACAGCTAACAGAATGTTCAGCGGATACTCTCCGAACAAACCCATGATAGACTTACATACAGAGATCAGAGTAGTAACGATAGCAGTATCGAAAGTAGGAGCGGCTTCTGCCGCCGCAATGATTGTTAAACCGGGCATATGTTTCTCCTTTCTTATAGATAATACCGAATACATACGTCTATGCTCTGGGTTTAGTTATCTATAAATGTTTTTGTTTATAAAATCAGCTTGCTGAAATTACCGGGGTAAAAGTTCGAACGTTCGAACTTTAGGGGGAAGTGTGGGGATCGAACCCACTCCGGCTCTCGTTGTTGTTTTCTGTGCGCACGCCACTCACACCATGAGATACTTCCCCATATTATTTTTTTTGGTTGTTGGGTTATGTGTTGCTGTTGCATGGGTGAGGGGTGATACTTTGCGTACCATTCCGAACCCCTCCCATGAAAAACTACGAAAGCAAAATACGCTTTTCTTGTTTTTCTATTGCGTCCCCTTGCCCCCTCCCAAGGGGACGAAAGGTCAAGGGCAAAAGCGCTTGATCTGGGAACTGGTAAAAATATAATTGCTTATAGTCGGGCTGAACCTTCCAGGCTTCACCCTTGCCACAGATAACAAAGTGATGCAGTTTTTAAGGGCAAGGGCATCACCAACAAAGAAAAGCGGGTGGCGGCAGACGGTAGTTGTTTGGCTATGGTCTGCGTTGTGGCTGTCCGGGGGCTTCGTAAGGGCTATTAACATCTTTTTGCGCCGGGAGGTGGGATAGTGCGCCCACATCCCGGCAAGATGCAAAAAAAGATCAAGGGCGGATTTGTTAGTGGTTAGTCGTTCCAAACGTCACTGAATATCACAAGAGACAAAAAAGAGGCAAGAAACGCAAGTATTACCATCCACCAATCAATAGGATCGCCAAGTAAAAAATCAACCACTACAACCGCCACGCCGATCAAAAAAAAATAAATCCCATAGTGTTTACCTTCCTATATAGAAAAAGCCGGGAATGTATCCACGTTCGTTTCTTCTGGGTACTAGCGCACATACAAGGTAAAGGGGGTAAGTTCGAACGTTCGAACACTCCCGGCGTTTTTTTCTTCACACTTGCCCGGCAGTCCGTAGGGAGACCAACCGGGCATCACACCGGAGAACGTACCGGGGAGAAGATCGCAAGGGGCACACCATGAAAATGAGATGTGATCACTTCTCTTTACTCCCTAGACCCGGAACGTTCCGGCGGCTTATTTCTTATCCTTGCCAGAATCAGCGGCGGCAGTACCGGGGAGATCATAGATACCAGTCACACGCAGAGTCTTTTTACCCTCATACTCACTAATCTGCATACCGAACACGTAGTCCTTGAAAAGTTCCTTGTTCTGCTTATAGACTTCCTCTGTACAGGACAAGCTTGTCGCTTCCGATCCCTGCAAAACAGCTAACTGGTAATACTTGCCATTGCTTCCGGTCATGCTCTTTTCTTCGATTGCTACCAAAGTACCTCTAAACTGTGTTGCTAATTTCATAATTGTTTACCTCAACTTTCTTTACACATGGGCGATCAGCACCATGGGGATAATGTTATATGTTTATCTTGAACACCTAAACAATGTAAGGTGATTCATGCAATAAATACCAAGAGCCAACAGCAATGTATTAAGAGGGATATAATCACGTTCCATAAGAACGCCGTCATTATGCAACTGATTCATTTTCAATGAAAGCGAAACCAGACGTTCTACTACTGTTTGCAAGGTATCAAGGGAAATATCTTTCCCCAGATCAGCGGCGCACGATTCTATATCATCAAGCACCGCACGACCAACCGGGGAAAGATTAGAAGTTACCATTTTACTACGATCTCAATACGCTTATGGTCAGCTTCAAAGTTCTTGCTTTTCAGAGCCTTTTCGATCAGATCGTTGAGACCGTCAAGATACTTGTTATATTCGTCAATGTTGTGAAACGTGACAAGCGTCTGGCTGTTTACCTCCGTAAAGTTGCCGTCTATGATCTCTTTACCGTTATAGGTATCATCACCAGAAGAATCACCGCCGGGAGCGTCACAATCGGAAGCGTCAGATTTTCCAGTATTTCCGTGAATATCTTTTACTTTTCTCTTGATGTCACGAACAGACATATCAACAGAAAACTCCGTCAACTGTGCATCCGTCACACCTAACAATGCGATCAACTTACTACTCTGGTAATCTTTCAGTTCCGGGCGGATTTCTTCCAGAATGTTTCCGTGTTCGTCACGGTTTGCAAAACGCTCTACAATATGAATAAAGTCACTACACGTTCCACGTGCAATGCCGTGTTCTTTTGCGGCGTAGTCATAAATGTTCTTGTAACCCAACAGACCGAAAGCGGAAGCTGAATACATCCAGTAGAGATCAAAAGCAATCCGGGTAAAGGAACTCTGAACATTGTTCAAAGACTTGCTAATAGATGCATTGCGCTTTCTGGCTTCTTTCAAGATCTCAATGTCTTTCAGTTCCTGTGCCTTTTTGGCTTCTACCTCTGCTTTGTTGGTGTCCTCCACCGCCGGGGCGGTGGGGGGATTCATAGGAGCGGCAACGGCTTTCTTTCTGGTGGTCTTTGCTTTTGCCGGGATCTGGGTTGCGGTTTTCTTCTTTATGGTTGTTGTACTCATTTTGCTTGTCCTCCTTATCAATCAAATGCAATAAAAGCAATATCTTCAATGTGGAAACGTCTTTCGGTATCGTCCGCAATCATTACATCAACACTAGGAATGGGATTATCAGAAAAAGGATCATCCTTTACGAACACCAGACCGGAAACGTTGTCGAGTTCAATTTCTTCAATGCGGTTAATCTGGACACCGGGAAAGGTTGCTCTGTCTGTAATGTGTGCTACTGTGATTTTTTTCATGTTTTTGTCCTCCTTGTGTGTGGGGTTCGAACGTTCGAACCAATATAAAAAATAGTATTGTGATCGGGATTTCGTGTCATTTCCTTATCACAATACTATTTTATTATTTTCAAATACGCGGGAAAAAGCAAAAATAGTGGCTGTAATGGAACAAGCGTGGTACAATAAACTTTGTATAAGCACTTTTAACACGCAGAGATAAGAGGAATGGAAAATGGATAAAATTGCAGTATTGATCCCCTGCTACAATGAAGAGAAGACGATCGCCAAGGTGGTATCCGATGTGAAAAAGTTCCTGCCGGAGGCGGTGACTTATGTATATGACAATAATTCCACCGACCGTACCGTGGAACTGGCAACGGAAGCGGGAGCGATCATACGTCATGAATATGCCCAGGGAAAGGGAAACGTGATCCGCAGAATGTTTCGTGAGATTGATGCGGAATGCTATCTTATGATCGACGGAGATGACACGTATCCTTTGGATTGTGCCCGGGAGATGGTGGCAAAGGTTTTGGAGCATCAGGCGGATATGGTGGTGGGAGACCGCCTGTCGTCTACTTATTTTACGGAAAATAAGCGGCCGTTTCATAATTTCGGCAACAGTCTGATGCGTGCGGGGATCAACGGCCTGTTTCATTCCGATATCAAGGACATCATGACCGGTTATCGCGCGTTCAGTTATGAATTCGTGAAGACATTCCCGGTATTCTCCAAAGGATTTGAGATCGAGACGGAGATGACGATCCATGCGGTGAACTATAACATGCAGGTAGAGAATGTGGTGGTGGAATATCGTGACCGTCCCCAGGGCAGCGAGTCCAAGCTGAATACTTACAGTGACGGTTTCCGCGTGATCCGCAAGATGCTGCAGCTGTATAAAAACTATAAACCCATGCATTTCTTCGGCATGCTGGCATTTTTGCTGGCAGCGGTGTCGGTGATATTGTTTGTTCCGGTATTTTTGGAGTATCTGAATACGGGACTGGTGCCGAGATTCCCGACGCTGATCGCCTGCGGATTCATTCTGCTGGCGGGGATCCAGTCGTTTTTCTCCGGTATGATGCTGGAAGTTATGGCGGCCAAGGACCG
>OBAF01001538.1_pt1 | contig 13426 bp, 9 predicted proteins | sample 1517851 | NCBI WGS metagenome assembly OBAF01 (sample SAMN04571706, study PRJEB22368) | human gut metagenome | biome: human gut; material: stool | host: Homo sapiens | place: Luxembourg | collected 2012-10-19 | reverse complement strand
CTGCAACTACATTATGTGAGGGGAGGGTGTTGCAGTCGTTTATGAAAAAGGGGATTGTAAACAACTTGCTTTCGCTCTCGCTGTTTACATTTAATAATATACATATAAACTGTGTTCTAATTTTGGAAAAGATGTGTAGAAAATGTGTATTTCTGGCAAAGATATAAAGATGGCGTAAGAACTTTAAAGGAAATATAAAGATTTGTATAAAAATATCGTCTGTATGTAAATTGGTTAACGGTTCACAATAACTAGTATATACATTATAATAAGTAATGTTTGAATCTAATTTATTCGAATTGGAGGCCAAAGGGTTACAGATCGGGATCTGGTTGCGAGGATCCGGTCTGAAGATTGCAGAATAGGGAGGAAGATCATGGCAGGAAGTCATATAGCAATACCTACAATACTAAAGATAGGAAAGGGAACCTTGAACAATTTGGGAAAATATATAGCGGGCGCTGGGATGAAGAATGCGGTTATATATTTTGGAAACGGACTCATTGATATGTTCGGGCAGCAGGTTATGGACTCACTCAAGGAGGAGAATGTGACTGTAGTGGAATACAGAGAGCTGGATTCTACCAATATAGAGGACATAATAAGACTTGCATTTGACATAGATGCAAAGGCTCAGGTGATAGTGGGCATCGGCGGCGGAAAGGTTATCGATGTGGCAAAGTATGCGGCGTACCTCAGAAAGCTTCCATTTATAAGTATTCCGACATCGGCATCTTCGGATGGATTTTCAAGCGCCAGCGCGTCACTCATGGTAAATGGCCGTCGTACATCGGTGCCAGCCAGAATGGCATACGGAATAATAGCGGACACGGAGATCATCAAATCAGCTCCGGAGAGATTCCTCTATTCAGGAATCGGCGACATGGTTTCCAAGATCACATCGCTATACGACTGGCTCTTTGAGTCCGAGCTTGGCTACTCAGAGATGAACGATTTTGCCGTCATGATAGCAAAGAAGGCGGTGAACAGTTTCGTCAGAACTCCATTTGAGACGATAAAGGATGATCTGTTCCTGAAAGAGCTTCTCGATTCACTTGCCATGAGCGGTGTTGCAAATGAGATAGCAGGCGGAAGCACACCTACATCAGGAAGTGAGCATCTGATATCACATGCTCTGGATAAGATGCTTGAGCAGCCTCAGCTTCACGGAATACAGGTTGGAATCGCTACCTATATAATGGCGGTCGTACAGGATCACAGATATGTCAGGGTAAATGCTATATTTGAGAAGACAGGTTTCTGGGATTATGTAGCCACACTTGACCTGAAGAGGGAGGACTTTGCGAAGGCGATAGATATGGCACCGCAGATCAAGCCACACAGACATACTTATCTTCACGAGGAGAAGTACAGGGAGCTTGCCAAGAAGGTACTCTATGAGGACGAGGTGCTTAAGAGGGTATTTGATTGATGATTCAAAGATGAAAACGGATACTGATGAACTGTAAAAACATAGGGAGTATTATTATATGGAAGATAACAGATGCGAATATGGATTTGGAGGAGACGGTCAAAGCTATGAAGACAGTAACTATATGTATAAAGATCAGGACACAGCGTACGTGATCCGCCCGGAGCAGATGGGTGGCGGGGAATTTCAGCAGCCGCAGATGAAGAGAATGATCCCCATCGTTACGATCACGTTGATATTGGCAAATGTTATAGCCGGAATCATGTGCATCGGTGTTGACAACTATTCGAGGACGGGCGGACTCAACTATGAGTACGTCAAACTCAATAAAGAATATGGAAGACTTCTTTCATCAATGTTTCTTCATTCGGGATTTGATCATTTGGTTGGAAATATGTTTGCGCTGTTCATGTTCGGTTCGACGGTGGAAAAGAAGCTGGGTTCCCTTCGTATGACCATCATATACTTTGTCTCAGGAATTGTATCAGGACTTATATCCATGAACCTGTCACACGTAATGGATCCGAGCAGAATGCATTTTTCAATAGGCGCTTCAGGGGCAGTGTTTGGAGTTATGTGCGCAGCTGTTTTTCTGTCCGTAATGGGAAGCAAAAAGGCAAGCAGAAGGGATATGACCATAGCCATAGTGCTTGTTGTGATATATGCCATATACACATATGAGGAAAATATTGACATATATGCGCATATAGGCGGAGCTGTTGTGGGTGGAATATTGGCATTTGCACTTAATGTGAGAAAATGGGAGAGATTCAGGGAGAACAAGTTCTTCAAGGTGCTGGCAATAATGTTGACGGTAATATTGAGTATTGCAGGAATTGGTGAGGCTGGCATCGGAAAGGCCGCAGCGGATCTTCCGGATAAGAGGATAGACTTTATCAAGGAACAGACGGTTTTTGAGAATGATGACACTACATATGGAGAAGGTCTTGACCTGTTTTGTACTGATGAACACTGGTCGACATTTATTTCAACAGATGGAGACGATATTGTAGAGTTTGATGGAAATGCAGAATATAAAGGGGCGCAGGTGACGGTTCTGATCCAGTTCAGGATAGTTGGTGATTGTGATGACTACAAGCTGGGGTATTTTGGAATAAATGATCAGGGACAGGATAGCAGAGGTGCTGCTGATTTTATGGAAGCTGTCTGTGAAAGGGCAGGACAGCAGTAAACAGCGTACGATTCCTGAAAAAAGACGGCTGTATGGTAAAAACAGCCGTAAAAAGTGACAGATTAGTTTGTATCGGTAAATGTACCATGGTATACTAACTTTGTATGACAATAATCAGGAAAGTACAGAGATAGAGAAGATATGGCACTTAAATACGTGATGATAAATGACATAATCGAAGAACACAATGCGAGAATGCAGAACCTAAGGAAATATTACCCGTTCTTTGTTCTGGCTGAGACCACATTTGCGCAGTATAAGGAAGGGCGCTATGCACAGCTGGACATGGGTTATATAACCATGGCGGTTCTGCGTTTTTTTATTCAGGAGAACAGCTTCAATGAGCGTGAGGTGTCATACGACGAATATGAAGAATTTATGGGGCAGCTTCTCGACCGTGATTTCGACGTGGAGATTGCGGAGGAGGATAGGACTGACCTGATAATGTATATATTTGACAAAATCAAGAACGATGGAAGAGCATTTGAATTCACGTTCTATGATCCGGGAAAGAAGCAGCGCAAGACGGGACGAGTGAAGCTGATAGACAGCCATATAGTGGATGGCAAGGTTCTGTATTTCATTACTGCGGATGGAATCGAATTCTATCTGGACACCAAGGAGATCAAGGACGAGAGTAAGATCAACGTGCAGCAGCTCCTTCTGGAAAAAATGATCGTTGGAGAGAACTTCCGTGGCGGTATCGAGGTCGTGCGCAGGATAAATAGTGAAGTGAACAGGCTTATCCGAGAGAAGGATGAGATAGTGAATCTTCTGTCCATAGATGTGTTTAAGGGCGCAGAAGAATATGAGAATTATATGAAGACCGTCGGCAAATGGTTCGCTGACGAGCAGAAGCTGTTTGCCAAGAACAAGGCATTGGTTGACAAGGCGATCACCAAGGCGAGCTACGACAACATGGGCAAGGGAAACATGAAGGCAATGGAGGAGATAAGCCAGCTTGAGCTTGAGCTCAAACGGACGATCATCAAGCATGGAAGTCTGATAAGCAGCACCATGGAGCTTCAGAACATATCGGACAATATTATACACAAGGCAAAGCTTCAGAAGCTGAGACCTGCATTTGACTTTGCGGGACAGCTTCAGAGCATCATAAAAGATGACAGACCGGATAAGATGCTCACTATACTTGCGCCTCTCTTTGCTCCGAGGATCGTGAAAACATTTAGTATGACATCCATAGATCACATGCTCACGCTGAAGTCCGAGGACAATGCGAAGACAACAAAGGTGAAGAAGGAACAGCTAGATCCGAACTTCCGTTACGAAGATGAACTACTCGATGAGCAGATAAGTGCCAACTTCACAAAACTGTTCCACGAACTCCTTGACCAGTTGAGCAAATGGGGACACCTGAGTCTCAAGGAATTTAATGGAATTCTGGAGGTGAAGTTTGGCAAGGAGATATATGACAACAAGGATTACTATTCCTTCCTCACACACCTGGCACAGAAGGACAGGTACAGTGTGGATGAGATCCTGAAGAAGCCGGATACCATGCTAGAGGGAATGTTGGTGGATCACATAGAGAGGATAAAAACAGGCAAAGGTATTGCTATTTTGCAGAATCAAACCGATGGTGATATGGGGCATGGCGGTTCCGGACTCTCACGTGAGATGTACGCGCCAGAACTCACACTGGATGCCTTCAGAGGCATGACATTTACACTGGAATTCCATCCAGACGAAGAGATACAGATTGGCGAGGACATGTATGTTACGGGAATTCAGTTTAACAAAACCAGCTGAGAGTAACTGAGCGGAGAAAGTTAAGTGATTTGAAGCAACATAATTAAATTATATATATATTTAGAAGAACAGCTGCTGATTTCAGTGAGTGGAGTGGCTGTATGTGAATTATATATAACTCAGTGAGGGAATACGAGCCCGCTGATACTTAGGTGGCTGTTTGCGGGCATCTTATGTACCACTGCGCGGCGAAGTTAAGCGGGAGCGACCCGATGCGAGTTATATATACATTCATATACAGCCTCATAGAATAAAAATCAGCAGCGTCACAGGAGAAAAAGATGGAAAGTAAGAATCTGGACAAGGCGATAGAGATATATTCCAAGTTAATATCAGGTGAGGAGATCTGTAAGAAGCATCCCGACAATGGCCCGCTGTACGATGAGTTCTACGGCAATGCCGAGGTGTACGATATTGTCATGAATATGATGAAGAAGATGAACCTGTCACTGTACGAGTACAATGACAGCCTGTATATAACAGCCGGTGAGGGCAACCGGGTATTTGGCTATACAAATGACGACATGAAGAAGCTTCTGGGACTTCGTCTGAACAAGGAGCTCTATCTGTGTTACTTCATTATGTATATGACACTTCTCTATTTTTACAAGGATTCATCCAGCTATCAGTTCAGGGAGTATGTGAAGTCAGAGAACATTATAGATGAGACAAGCAAATATCTTGCGGACATAACGAAGAAGCTTGATGTTCTGTCAACTGATGAGGTGGAGCAGGACAGCTTCAAGGCGATAGCGCTTCTGTGGGATGAACTCCCGGCGGTGACGGGCAATCAGGAGGGCGACAGCGCCAGGGCGTCCAAGGCATCCCGGGCGGGTTATGTGAAGCTGGTGTTCAACTTCATGTCGGCCCAGCGGTTATTTGTGGAGAATGCGGACAGGTACTATCCGACAGACAGGATGAAGGCTTTGTCGGAGAACTATTTTGAGGAATACAGAGGACGGCTGTATCAGTTGCTTGGAGGTGAAGAAGAGGATGCCTAGTATCAACAGGATAAGGGTCAACAATGTAAAATATAACTTTGGTACACAGCAGTACGATGACTTCACCATGAGAATGTATGGCAAGAACACGCTGTATGATCTGGCAAATGGAGGAGGAAAGAGTATTCTCATGCTTCTGCTCCTTCAGAACCTGATACCGAACTGTACTCTGGATGAGAAGCAGCCTGTGGAGAAGCTTTTCCGTGCGGGCGGCGGCAACACAGTCATCCATTCGCTGATCGAGTGGAAGCTTGACGAGGCGGATATAAAGGAAGGCTACAGATACATGACCACCGGATTCTGTGCCAGAAAGGCAAAGGATACGGCGGATGCCGGGGAGGTACAGAAGGACACTGCATCCATAGAGTATTTTAATTACTGCATTTTCTACAGGGAATATAACAAGAATGACATAGTGAATCTTCCTTTGTCGGAGGGCAATGAGAGGATCACATTCAATGGTTTAAAGACGTATCTCAAGGATCTCGGACACAGGGATATGAGCCTGGAGGTCAGGGTATTTGACAAGAAGGGCGAGTACCAGAGATTTATAAGTGGCTATGGTCTCCACGAGAGCCACTGGGAAATCATACGCGGAATCAACAAGACAGAGGGGCACGTAAGAACGTATTTTGAGACAAATTACAGGACCACAAGGAAGGTCGTGGAGGATCTGCTTATAGAGGAGATCATAGAGAAGGCATTTGCCACAAAGACAGGACGAAACGGTGAGGAAGACACCATGGCAGAGACTCTTCTCGACATCAAGGACAAGCTGAACGTTCTGGCACAGAGAAAGCGTGACATAGCCAACTATGACCACCAGATAGAATTGATAAATGTGCTCGAGGGCAAGGTGAACTCATGCATAGGTCTCTACGAGGACAACGACAGGATATGTAAGGGCCTGGCCGATGTATATGCCACAGGAAGGGCGTGTACACAGGAGGGCGACACCCATATGGAGGAGCTGGCGAAGGCAAAGGCTGACGCCGGGGAGCAGATGGAACAGCAGAACAAGCGTCTGGCAAATCTCAGGGTCACCAGGGATTATCTGCGTCTTGAGGACATGAACCGCAAGATGGATGACACTGCCACGCAGATAGAGGACAACGAGAAGAAGCTTGCGGAGCTGAAAAACCAGATCGGCTACAAGGAGAGTGTAAATGACTACCTTGTATACAGGGAGAACAAGCGACAGTACGAAGAGAGCAGACTGATAGTCGACAATATAAGAAACAACATCGGATCATCCAGTGAGAAGATGGCGGTGTATGCGTACAACAGACGCATCCGTGATGAGAAGAAGCTTGCAGAGCTCATGGCGGCAAGGGAAGAGGCCCAGACCAGCTATGACCATGCACTTGAGGAGGCGGAGTACTGCAGAAAGGTCATGAGGGAGGGCGAGATCGCCCAGGCGGTGGCGGAGAACAATATCGCTGATGCCACAGCCAAGATTGATGAGATAAGTGCCCGCATAAGTGAGCTGGCTGCATCGGTCAACCTGCTCGTAGTGGGTGATGTGAAGGATATGATGAACAAGGCTCAGGAGGAGTCTGACAGGATACTTGCTGAGATGACAGAGTTGGAGATAGCCATAGCAGATGGCAGGACAAAGCTGTACGATGACAGATACAGACTGACGACTGTGCAGGCCGAGTATGATGCGCTGGAGAGAAGCTGCGAGGATGCAAGGCTTGACGCCGAGGCGTACAGGCAGTCGGGAAGCCAGCTCGACAGCATCATGGCAGTATACTCTGTGGAGAATCTACAGGATATAACAGGTGTTATAAATGACAGGATTAGGGGTACCATAACAGAGACGATAAAGCGTCAGCAGGAGATCGACAGACTGACAAAGCTTGCGAAATGCTATGAGGATGGCAGACCATTTCCGCCGTCGGAGGGTGCTGAGACTGTGATAAACTACATCTCCACCAGACATGGGCTCATGGCCATGCATGGTGCGGATTATCTGTCGGCACTCCCGGGTGATACAAAGGAGGAGCTGCTTCAGGCAAATCCATACCTACCGTACAGTGTTGTGACAAAGGGATTTGATAGTCTGGAGGACGATATAAATCTCGGTTCGATAGACACCGGCAGCGAATGTGTAATGGTGTACGATATGGATAAGCTTTCAGACTCAGCGATAGTTCCCGCCGAGAACATGCTTATCATAGGAAGAGACAGGAAATATTTCATGTCTAAGGACTCCATAGAGGATGCCAGAAAGGCAAATGCTGATAAGATAGCAGGTCTCACGGAGGAGATCAGTCTGATAAATGAGAAGCTTGCGACTTATCAGGAGGATCTTGCATTTGTCACAAGGCTTGTGGATGCGAGATATACAGGTGCCGAGGACAGGGAGAGAGAGCTGAACCAGGCACTGCTCGATAAGAAGGATGAGCTTGAGGAGCTTAAGACATCGATCAAGGTTACAGAGACGGAGCTTAAGAATAACACCGAGAGATATGGAGACCTGCAGCAGAGTCAGCAGAAGGAATCTGACAGAAGACAGACATTTGTCATGATAGAGCAGCTGTCGGATCTTGCAAGACCGGAGGAGCAGAGACTTGCCGAGTATAAGCAGAGGAAATCTGACCTTGTGGCAAAGCTGTTAGGACTTCAGAGCGATGTGCTGAAGTGGTCGACGACGGTTGGAGAGACTGAGGCAAAGCTTGCGGGGCTTACAAGGAATATAGAGGATATCCAGTACAAGTGGACGGAGTATTTCGAACCGTATCTGCCGAAGTCTGAGAATGTGGGAGTTGCTGAAAATACAGATGGTGCAGGCGTGGCTGCTGCGGCATGGCAGGACGGAATACCAGAGGAATACAAGGAGACCTTGGACATTTCAGATGAACGGCTTGAACAGGAATTTATGGCTATGCTGGCGGTTTCAAAGGAGCATGCGCCGGATCTTGAGGACAAGAAGAAGCTCATGGATGCGCTGAAGAAGTCAATGGACAGAATACAGAAGACCATAGAGAAGAGAGGCTTTGACATGGCAGTATTTGCCGGGGCAGGAGAGCTCTATCCGACGTCTGAGGACAATCTCAGGGAGATGGACGATGAGCTGGCAAGGCTCACGTTGATAGAGGCGTCGCTGATGCAGCAGCAGAAGGCTGACCAGAAGGCGTATAGCAAGCTTGAGGGAAGCATAGAGTATGCGATAGAGAACATCAACCGCACATACGGCGATGGCAGCTATGTACGTGAGGAGATATCTGCAGCCGATGCAGATACAGCCATAGCCAATGGAGATGCGGTGCTTGCGGATATGAACCGCATATTCAAAGAAGCTGAGAAGGCGTACAGCGATTACTATAAGCAGTATGGTTTCATGGTGGATCTGTACAAGGATGTAAAGAGAATAGTCGATACAAATGACATAGATGTGTCCGGTGGAAATGTACTGGATGAAGACATGGATACCCTCAGACAGTTATTTGAGACAAGTCTTATGAAGTACGACAGGAGCATGAAGGCTCTTGACCGCGCAAAGAATGAAATCATGAGATTCAAGGGACAGACGGCGGATACACTAGTGGAGATGGGTGTATTCGAGATGGCCAATACGATCAGACAGGATGTGCAGGTTCCGGATACCTACAGTCAGGCAAAGGAACTTCTGGCAAATCTTCTTCAGATTATTGAGTTCATCAAGCTAGAGAAGGAGCGCGTCGAGAAGGGCATTGAGGATATGGTTGCCATAAAGGAGAACTTCGAGAATCAGTGTGTACAGAGATGTATGGATGTCAAGACTGAGCTTGAGAAGCTTCCAAAGCTGTCACGCATCACGGTGGGCGATGATGTGATCAAGATGGTCGATCTCACCATACCTTATGTGAAGGATGAATTTGTAAAGCAGAGAATGTCTGATTATATAGATGACATAGTGAAAGGCGCGGATGCCTACGAGGATGAGAGAAAGAGGATCAAGTACATCCGTGACTGCCTCGGACTCAAGAAGCTGTTCGGCGTCATGGTCACAGATATGAACGCCATAAAGCTTAACCTCTACAAGAGGGAGAGAATAAAGGAACAGAGCCGTTATCTCAGATATGAGGAGGCTGTTGGAAGTACGGGACAGTCTCAGGGAATCTACATTCAGTTTCTGGTTGCTGTCATCAACTACATTGCCGGAATGTACAGTCTGGCACCTGAGGAGTCGATACAGTCCAAGACTATATTTATCGATAACCCATTTGGTGCTGCAAAAGATATATATATTTGGGAGCCTATATTTGCCATGCTGGCAGCTAATCATGTGCAGCTCATCGTACCTGCCCGTGGCGCGACACCGGCCATCACCGGACGCTTTGACGTGAACTATATCCTGGGACAGCAGATGGTGGGCGGAAAGCAGCAGACAGTCGTTGTGGACTACACAAGCAAGACAGATCAGGAGGAGCTGGAATATCAGGAACTTTCCTATGAGCAGGCAACCTTCGACTTCATCTAGGGGGATTCAGGTTATGAGTTTCGCAGTTTGCCTGTGTGATGTGACATTAAAAATGTGAGATATAGACGTAAGATGATAACATTTAAAATTCTATAAGGGAGAATGTATTATAATGATTTGGAACAGGAAACAGCTTAGAAAGGGAGCGTGGAACACGGTATTTAAACGTGGACTTATGGCTTGGATGGCTATGGTCGCTGTGTGTTTTATTTTCTCTTATCTTGGGGTAGATGATTCTTCCCAGACAAAATTCGTGAAGGGAATAGATCAGGTGCTTGGACAGGAGACCGAGCATGAGGCTGACAATGTGACCATACTCAAGGAGTATGTAAAGAATATGCCGATGATTGAGCATATGTCGGAGAAACAAGCTGAGACAGTAGCCAGGGTGATAGACTCGGTGACGGTGAAACAGACTTGGATCATCAAGCTTTTAGGCGCCAACACGGCATATGTGAAGAGAAATCCCGGCGAGGTCATAGTGATGCTCCTGATATCTGCTCTTATCATGGCTGTTGTCCATTTCTTTATACAGAGTGCGGCGATAGTGGGCAAATGCCGTTATGCCATGGAGTGCAGATACAGTGACAAGGTGTCCGTCAACCGAATGTTTGCGCCTTTCCATAGGCACTATGTGCTAAGACTTATGTGGGTCATGTTCTGTTACAATGTTGCTATGACGCTCTGGTGGCTCACGATAGTCGGTGGTGTGTACAAGTATTACCAGTATAGGATGGTTCCATATCTCCTGGCCGAAAATCCAATGCTCAAGTGGAGAGATGCGAAGAACATGTCAAGGGAGATGACCAGAGGCTATAAGTGGAAAATGTTCCTGACGGATCTGTCATGCATCCATGTGTGGTTGATCAAGGCTATACCGGTTGCAGGCCTTCTGGTAGCAGTGCCATTCCAGATGGAGCTTGATGTGGAGATGTACTTCTGGTTCAGACAGAATATAGGTGTGGAAAATTTTGTTGAGGCAGCATTCAATGCTGCACCGTATAACAAAAAGGCTATCGAGGCTGCTTATCAGTCGGCAGGAGACGCGGGAGTTGCTGAGGTATGGACTAAACCGGCCTATATTCTCCAGGATGTCGCGGTCGAGGTTCCTGAGGGAATGAAGGTGAAGAGTGAATATAGTCTCAGGGACTTCATTTTCTTCTTCTTTGTGTTCTGTTTTATAGGATGGCTTTGGGAGGTCGTACTCTATATAGTTATGGATCACATACTTGTAAACCGCGGAACAATGTATGGACCGTGGCTGCCTGTGTACGGAGTCGGCGGCGTTGCTATCATATTCTTGCTTGACCGTTTCAAGGCAGATAAGGTGAAGCTGTTCGCTATGGCGATGGTGGTATGTGGAATCATAGAATTCATAGCAAGCTGGGTACTGGATTTCTTCTTTAACTCACAGTATTGGGACTACAAGAACGAGTTTCTTAATGTAAATGGAAGAATATGTCTGGTGGGACTTCTTGCATTTGGTTTGGGCAGCCTGTTTGGAGTGTATATAGCGGCACCGAAGCTCAGTGAATTTCTGAATTCCAAGAGCAAAAAAGTGCAGAACATCATATGTATAACATTGTCGGCATTGTTTATCATAGATCTGATATGCTGTGCCATCTTCGGATTTAACAAGGGCGAAGGAGTTGGCGGCACCTTATAAAGAGAAGGAACCAATATGACGAAGTCATATAAAAAGGAGGAACCAATATGACGGATATACAGAATGGTAAAATGATTGATCCGGGGAAACAGTCCTGGAATATAAAAGCAGGAGTATTCAGCTCCTGTATGCTGCATATCATTGCGATGACATGTATGCTCAGTGATCATATGTGGGCAACATTGTTTCCATATTTGGATATACTTACATGCATAGGAAGAATAGCATTTCCGATATTTGCCTTCATGATAGTTGAGGGGTTTTATCACACCAGTAATTTCCGTAGATATCTGTGCAGAATGCTGATATTTGCGGTGATATCTGAAGTTCCGTTTGATCTTGTGTCCGGAGACAGCGTCTTGTATCTGTTTCATCAGAATGTACTTTGGACATTTCTCATAGGATTACTTCTGATAGCATTGATAGACAAGGTAAGAAAAACAGGCAAGGTATGGCTGTGGATCCCGGTTGCGATTGTTGTGACTCTTGTGGGATATGTGATAGGAACGATCACCATGGTTGATTTCTATGGAGCGGGAGTTGTCATGGTTATAATGTTCTATCTGTTCCGGGGCAAGGAACCATGGAAATTGATAGCACAGCTCGTGTGTATGTATTATATCAATGCACAGCTGCTTAGCGGATATTGTTATACGTTTAGTATAGCGGGACATAGCTTTGAGTTCCCGCAGCAGGCGTTTGCGCTCATCGCATTGCCGGTGATATGGCTATACAATGGAAAACTGGGATATCATAAGAAGTGGTTTAAATACTTCTGTTATGCTTTTTATCCGGGGCACTTGCTTGTATTGTACATAATCTGGCAGATGGTGATGTAGACATGGTATGAGCAGAGAATCGGTGGTTTTTGCAGATATTTGAGAAAGGAAGAAATAGTATGAATGCGGCTCATAAGATAGTGGTTTTGGTTGGCAGTATATTCCTTGCTGTCGGTGTTTTCGTGGGAATTATATTTGCGATTGTAGCGGAGCCGGGAAAATTCCCCCTGGCCATGCTGAGCCTTCCGGGAAGTTTCTTACTGATCGGTGGGGGAATGGATATAGTGGTGGCGATATTGGTCCACAACAAGAAGATGATAGTAAAAAAAGGAGCGAAGTATCCTGCAAAGATATATGGATACACAGAGAATACTTCTGTTAAGGTGAACAATACATATATGATGGACACGATCGTGCATTACTTTGACAGCTACCATGTTGAGCGGGAGGCTATAATACCAACGGGATTTACAAGGGGGGCCGGCATGTACCCAATAGGTCTGACGATAGATATATTTGAGTACAATGGCAAATACGGCTATGATCCGGATTCAGTAAGGGATGAGAGACTTCCAGGTGAGGAAGAGCTCATGGACAACAAGCCGGTGGCACCGGATAAGCTGAGACTTGTGGCGGTCAGATGCCCGAATTGTGGTTCGAGTTTCCGTGCAGCGACTGGATATTCCAGCAAATGTCCTTATTGTGGAAGCTATATGAATGTGAACATGTAAATTGTTATATTGTCTAATTGGAAAAGAGCGGGTGTGAGCTGGATACCCGCTCTTTTCGTTACAGAAGCTGCCACCAACGCCATTCTAAAAATGTAGAATAAGTCAAAATTGCTCAACTCAATATGCAATTTTACCCGTGTTAAGCAAAAAATACACCTGACATATAACTATTAACTAACCGCTATTAGTAAAAATATCTATAAAAATTTTGATAAATCGCAAAATTTTGCTAATTAATCCAAAAATATTCTATTCTTTCAAAACTCCTGTCAAATTATAATGAATACAGTCAATGAGGCAAGACGAAAAAATAAAACACACAAAGCCAAAACACAGGAGGGAATGTAATATGAGAAAAAGAAGAATTTTAGCTGTAGCAGCAGCTGC
>OBAF01001537.1_pt1 | contig 13430 bp, 14 predicted proteins | sample 1517851 | NCBI WGS metagenome assembly OBAF01 (sample SAMN04571706, study PRJEB22368) | human gut metagenome | biome: human gut; material: stool | host: Homo sapiens | place: Luxembourg | collected 2012-10-19 | reverse complement strand
CCGCCACCCGGTCGAGCGTATCGTACACCGTGAATTCGCCGTCCATCAGGTCGTCCTGATTCTGGGCGTAGTAACCGATATTGACGTTGGCGCCGAGCCGCACCGAACCCTCGGTCGGCGTCAGCTGGCCGATCAGCATGCGCGCCAGCGTGGTCTTGCCCTCGCCGTTGCGCCCTACCAGCGCGATCTTGTCGCCCTTTTCGATGATGAAATTCGCACCGCTGAAGACATGCTTCGTCCCGAACGACATGCCGGCCTCGTTGATCTCGGCCACGATCTGTCCCGAACGGGGCGCAGGCGGGAATTTGATGTTGAGCGTCGAAAGATCCTCCTCCTCGATTTCGAGCCGCTCCAGCCGCTCCAGCTGCTTGATGCGCGACTGCACCTGATTCGATTTGGTGGGTTTATAGCGGAACTTCTCGATGAACTCTTCGGTCTTCTCGATCATCCGCTGCTGGTTTTCGTAAGCGGCCATCTGCTGCGCCCGGCGTTCGGCGCGCAGCACGACGTATTTCGAATAGGAGACCTTGTAATCGGTCACCTTGCCCAGCGACAGCTCGACCGTGCGGTTGGTCACGTTGTCCAGAAAAGCGCGGTCGTGCGAGATGAGCAGCACCGCGCCGTTGTAGTTTTTCTCCTCCAGCCATTGGATCGACTCGATGTCAAGGTGGTTGGTCGGCTCGTCCAGCAGAAAGATCGAAGGACGGCGCAGCAGCAGTTTCGCCAGCTCGATACGCATGCGCCAGCCGCCCGAAAACTCGCTCGTGGCGCGGCCGAAATCCGTGCGCTTGAATCCGAGGCCCAGCAGCGTCTTTTCGATGTCGGCTTCGCGGGTGTCGCCTCCGAGGATATGGTAGTGGTCCTGCGCGTCGTTCAGACGATGCAGAAGCTGTTCGTATCCGGCGCTTTCGTAATCGGTGCGTTCGGCGATCTCGCGCGTCAGAGAGGCGATTTCCGCCTCCAGCCGCAGCACCTCATCGAAGGCTTTGGCCGTCTCTTCGGCCAGCGTCGTGGTGTCGGCCACGCGCATCGTCTGCGGCAGATAGCCGATCGTACATTCGCCGTTCAGGGTCACATGGCCCGACGTGGGCTGCTGTTCGCCCGTGATGATGCGCAGCAGCGTGGTTTTTCCCGCACCGTTGCGGCCCACCAGACCGATGCGGTCCTTCGGGTTGATCAGAAATGAGATATTGTCGAAGAGGGTCCAGCCCCCGTAGCTTACAGTAAGGTTGTCTAACGAAATCATGGCATCTGTAAAATCACCGCAAAGTTAATGATTTAATCCGACATATCGCTATCTTTGCAAGTCCTAAGATAGGATACTCCCCGGAGAAGCCCGAAATAAATTCCGCCTTGTCTCCCGGTTTTCGCTATCTTTGAAATCCGAAACGAAGTCTGTCATGGAAAAATTGATCCGATACCTGCGCTTCATCCGCGAAGCCGAGCGGCTGAAAAACGTACTGCGCACCGCCTACACCTCGGAAGGACGGCACGAAAGCACCGCCGAACACTCGTGGCGGCTGGCGCTGCTGGCCGCCGTGCTGACCGGCGAGCGGCCCGAACTGGACATGCAACGGGTGGTGCTGATGTGTCTGATTCACGATCTGGGCGAAGCCTTCGACGGCGACGTTCCGGCCATTGCGCAGACCGCGCCCGGAGTCAAAGCCGCCTCGGAGCTGGCGGCCATGGAGCGGCTGACACGACTGCTCCCGCCGGAAGCGGGAGCCACGATACGGGAAATATGGGAAGAGTACGAAGCCTGCCAGACGCCGGAGGCACGCTGGGTGAAGGCCCTCGACAAGGCCGAAACGATCATCCAGCACAATCAGGGCGCCAATCCCGCCGGATTCGATTACGCATTCAACCTCACCTACGGAAGCGAATACTTCGACGACGGAGCGCTGCTAAGCGATCTGCGGCTGCTACTCGACGAAGAGACCGGACGGCACGTCAGGCGTTGAGCATCTTCACGATCTCGGCCTGCGGGTCCTCGGCCCCGAACACGGCGTTGCCGGCCACCAGCACGTCGGCGCCCGCTCCGAAAACCTCGTGCGCGTTGTGCGACGAAATGCCGCCGTCCACCTCGATGATCGTCTCCGTCCCCAGCTCGTCGGCCAATGCGCGCAGCTGCGCGATCTTTTCGAGCGACGCGGGAATGAACGCCTGCCCGCCGAAACCGGGTTCGACGCTCATGATCAGCACCAGATCGATCTGCGGCAGAATGTCGCGCAACACCTCGACCGAAGTGGCCGGCTTGATCGACACCCCCACCTTTGCACCCGCGTTGCGGATCATTTCGATACATCCCTTGGGGTTGTAGGTGGCTTCGTAATGGAACGTCACCACGTCGGCGCCCGCCTCGGCGAAGCGCGCCACGTAACGTTCCGGCTCGACGATCATCAGATGCACGTCGAGACACTTCGCCGTCGCCTTGCGAATGGCTTTCAGCACGGGAAATCCGAAAGAGATATTCGGCACGAAAACACCGTCCATCACGTCTATATGGACCCATTCGGCCGCACTGCGGTCGATCATCTGCGTATCGCGCTCCAAATGGCCGAAATCGGCCGACAGCATCGAAGGTGCTACTATTCTGTTCATTGCTCGGTTAATATCGTGTTCTACAGACAAAGATAGTCATTTTTCGCAGATTCCCGCACTCCGGAGCGGGATTGCGCCGCGGAATATACAATTCGGCAGGCTCTGCGGCCATGCGTTTCCGGACAAACCGCCCGGACTGCCGCGCCTCAGCGCCTCACCCGATTCAGGCTATTGATTTTCCGGCGGATCGCCGCCCCGTTGAACAACGAAAGCAGAAGCGCAAGCGCAACGCCGCACAAAACCGTAAGCCCCAATCCCGCAGGCCGGTAATCCTCCTGCAGGGCGGCCAGCGAGGGCAAATAGCAGAGACGCACCAGCCACACCGCCAGCAGAGCCACGCACAGCACGCCCAGATTCAATCCGAGCGTCAGCAGCTGATAGGGCCGCGCCACACGGGAGGGGGCATATCCCAGCAGGAGCAGGTTCTCCATTTTGCCGCTGTTCTTCTGCAACAGCAGGAAGATACTCAGCATCAGGATATAGAACGACATCGCACTGAACACCAGTCCCACGCCGGCCACGCCGCCCGCGGCGATCCGCAGGAAGCGGGCCGCCCTGCCGTCGTCCCGGCGGTCCCCCTCGGCTTCATAGCCCTTGCGGGCGAGGTAATCCGTCACGGCCGCATCGACCGGACGGTCGGTCTCGACGATAATCCGCGCCGGCTGTTTCGCGGCTCCGCTCCCGAAGCGCCCGTTCGACCAGCGGATGAACGCATCGGGCACCAGAATCGTATTCAAACGGTTGGACAACCCGACGATCCGCCCGCGGAACTGCTCCCGATGTCCGTTACCCGCAATCTCGATGCCGAGTGAGACCCGGCGGAAGATGCCTTCCGATATCTGCGGCAGTCCCTGCGACCGGGCGAATCCGTAATTATAGAGGTTCAGGTAGTTGCGCGGAATGATGATGGGGATGTCCCTGTCCCCGGCCTTGTAATCCCAATTTTCGGCCCCGACGTCGAGGAAGCGGTCGGGCACCGACTCGAAAAACAGGTAGGTCGAAAGCTCCACGCCGCCCATGCCGACCGTTCCCTTTATCCGGTAATCGGCAGGCGTGAAGGCCCCGGCTTCGCGCACGAAGGGCTGCGCCCGCAGGTCGGCCAGCTCTTCGGCCGTAAAGTCGCTGCTGCCCAGTCCGATCGCCTGAAGCGCCCCGACCTGCTTCGACAGCACCAGATAATCGCCCCGCATGAACGAATCGGGCCGGTCGAAAACCGGCAGGACGTCGCGGTATGCCTGCAAAGCCGTCAGCACGATCGCCATGCCGACCAATCCGGCGAGAGTGAATCCGACGGTCTGGGCCATGCTCAGATGACAGCGCAGCAATTTCCAAAGCAACCTCATAACGTAAAGATTTTATGGTACGGCAGCCGGAGCCGACTGCCGACCGAGGTGACGATCACTCCCGCTCCCTGCGCCTGCGCGCCCTCCAGCAGCAACGCCGAGAGCACCTCCCCGTTGGCGGCGTCGAGATGGCTCACCGGCTCGTCGAGCAGGATGAAATCGAAGGGCTGGCACAAACAGCGGATGAATGCGACGCGCTGCTGCTGCCCGAACGAGAGCTTCCCGGCCGGAGTATCCCGCTTGCCGGCGATCCCCGCAGCTTCGAGCAGGCGCTCGATCCGGTCCGGTGTCAAAAAGTGGGTAAGTTCGTTCTTCAGCGCGAGATTCTCCGCCACGGTCAGCTCCCCGAACAGACGCAGGTCCTGAAAGAGCATGCTCAGCGACCGGCGGCGCAGTTCGCCCCACTGCGCCACGGAAAGCGTCCGGCAGTCCGCAGCGTCGAACAGGATGCGGCCCGCATAGTCGGTTCTGGCCCCGTACAGAAAACTGCACAACGAAGACTTTCCGGTTCCCGAAGCGGCTTCGACCAGATAATACTCCCCCTTGCGGAATGTCACGTCATGCAGCCACAAGTCCGATTTCGGCGGCTCCGGATTGCCCGCAAAGGCGTCAGGCAGCACCTGCTGCAAAGTAATCGACTCCATACATCATCTGTTTCAGGAAAAGCGGCCGTTCTTCGAGGACGGCCGCTTTTCTCTGTTTCCACGGATATTACAAATTCGCTTCCGGCACGTACTGACGAATCAGCTCGCCGGTCTTGCCGCAAATGGTCTTGAACGAGTTCTGCTCCTTGTCCACCATGTTTACGATCATCGTGCCGCCCTTCATCGTACCATAGGCTTCCATGTCGTCGAACATGCCGAGCACGGAGAGCGCCGCTTCCGCCTGCGGAGTGACATTGCCGCCGAGCAGTTGGGCGATCATCGCGTTCAGCCCCTCGAAATCGAGGTAGAAGGTCGAGGACTGACCTTTGAAAATCTTATCCATCGACTCCATCGACGCGATTTCGCCGCCGTCGAGCGCCATCTTCACGACCGCGTCGGTCGTGCAGTAGAGCACGTCGCCCTTCACGCCGAACAGGATCGTCACGCCGCCCATGTTCAACGTGTATTCACCCTCTGCGGTCTGCCGAACCGGCATGCCGGCCATGTTGGTGACGATCGTCTGCAGCACGGCCGGGTCTTTCACCTGCGCCAGCATCGACGCCACGGGATATTTGCCGTCGATGCCCATTCCTGAGAAGGAAAGCAGGAAGTCGCCGTCGAAGGGTTCCATCACCTGCTTGACCATCGGATTTGCCATCAGCATGCCGTAACCGGGCATCGCCGAGAGCATCGAATAGAGCTTTTCGCCGTTGAGTCCCAGCGACATCGCGCCGATCGAAGCGGCCGGCACATAGCGCAGCAGCGCTCCGGTCTGGGGCTTGACATAGGCGTAGAAATCCATCATCTTGGCTTCGCTCTCCTTGTCCTTGTACGACACGGCGGCCTCCGTAACGATCCGGCCCTTCTCGAAATTGACCGAACCGACCATCGTCATCCCCTTCAGCGCATCCATCATCGGCATCGAGCTGAGCATCGGATTGTTCATCATGGGGAGTATCTCACCGTACGAAAGCACCATGTTGATGTCGTTCTTCCGGGCGAGCTGCTCCGCAACGGCCTTGTCGCCCATCAGGCTCTCGCCGCTCTGCTGGGCGAACAGCTTGCGCACGTCGCCGGCCAGATCGTCAACGCCGTTCTGCACGAAATAGACCATGAACGCGATGTCGTTGTAGGCGCACAAAACGCCGGCATCGCCCTCTTTACCCAGATCGACGACCGAAACGCCGCCCTTGGTTTCGGGCGCGACACCGCTCTTTTCGTTGATCCGCGCAAGCAGAGCGTCGAATTTGGCCTTGTCGCCGATCGGCAGCAGCAGACCGCCCCGCATAACGGGAGCATCGACAGTGCCTTCCATCGCCGCAAAGAAGAAAAAATCCTTTTTCACGTCGATACCCGATTCGCCCGGATTCTTCAGCAAGGCGAGCAGGTACTCCTTCTCCTCGGCGGAGAGGTTCTGGTCTTTATCCAGTTCGGCCTTGATCCGGACATAAAGCGGATGCTGGTCCAAATCGCCGGCTTCGCACTTCTGCATCAGCGATGCGGGATTGACCGACACGGTCATAAACGAGTCTGCGGGCAGGATGCTGCGGTAATCCGCGCTGCCGCCGCAGGAAACAATCAGCATGGACGCCGCCGCAAGGCAGGCCAGCTTCAAAGGTCGTAAGAAATTCTTCATATGCTTCAAATTTAAAATGAATCCGATTAAGGAACAAAACTATAAAAAATCGGCAAACCGCACGCTGTTTCAGGCAAATAAATTCGCATTCGGCGCCAAAATATTCCGCATGCGCCCCGAACGGCTCGTTTTCCGGGAATAAATTGCTATTTTTGCATGGAATAGATTACCGCACAAGCCATGACCCCGACCTCGCTTTTCATACTGACAACCTGCTGCCTGACAGCCATCCTCGCCATCGTCCTGCTGCTCTGGCATCGGGAATCCCGCCGTCTCGGCGCGTCGAACGCCGACGCCGAAGCGCGCGAACGCGACGCCGCCGCCCGTCTTTCGGCCGCCGAAGCCCGGCTGGCCGCAGCCGAGCAGGCCGGGAGCTTCGCCAGCGGTACGAAGCGCAGGCACAAGCACTGACCGAACAGCGGACCCGCACCGAAGCGGAGCTGGCGGCGCTCCGGGCCTCGTCCGAGACGGAACTCGCGTCGCTGCGGGCGAAAAACGCCGAGGAGCGTGCGGCCGAGAAGGCCGAGCGCGAAAAGCTGGAGGAGACCTTCCGGGCGCAGTTCAAAAACCTCGCGACCGAAATTCTGGGCGAACACTCGGTGCGCTTCCGCCAAACCAGTCAGGAGCAGATCGACAGTCTGCTGAAACCCTTCCGCGACAACATCACCGACTTCCGCAAGCGGGTCGAAGAGATCTACACCACGCAGACCTCGCAGCGGGGCGAGCTGAAAGCCGAGCTGAAAAACCTCATGGAGCTGAACCGCCGTATCACGGCCGAGACGACCAACCTCACCAACGCGCTGAAAGGCAACTCGAAGGTGCAGGGCGACTGGGGCGAGATGCTGCTCGAAACCATCCTCGACAGCTCGGCACTCATCAAAGGCATACATTACCAGACCCAGTACAACATCAAGGACGAGGAGGGCCGCAACCTGCGCCCCGACGTAGTGCTGCACCTGCCCGAAAAGAAGGACATCGTCATCGACTCGAAGGTTTCGCTCACAGCGTTCGTCGGCTACACCTCGGCCGAAAGCGAGGAGGAGCGCCGCCGTCACCTCGCGGCGCACGTGGCCTCGGTGCGCCAGCACGTCGCCGAGCTGGGCCGCAAGGAGTACCAGCGGCGGCTCAACTCGCCCGACTTCGTCATCATGTTCGTACCCAACGAACCGGCATTCCTCGCCGCCCTGCAGAACGATCCGGCGATCTGGGCGGACGCCTACGACCGGAAAGTCATCGTCTCCTCGCCGACGAACCTGTTCGCCCTGCTCAAGCTGGTGGCCGACCTCTGGAAATACAACGATCAGGACAAGAACACCAAGGAGATCGCCGCCTGCGGACTGAAACTCTACGAACAGCTGGTAGCCTTCACCTCTTCGCTCGAAGGGGTCGGCACCGCGCTCGACAAGGCCCGCGATGCATACGAAGACGCCCACAAGCGGCTTTGCACGGGCAACGACAACATTGTCCGCGTCGGGGAACGGCTGCGCAAAACGGCGAGCCTGCAAACCAAGAAACGCCATTCGGCCCGCACGCTCGAAACCGCCGGAGCCGACGAAGACCCGGCGGCCCTCTCCGCAACGGAATCCGCGGCGGAAACTGCTGCAAAATCCGCGGCGGAAGCCGCTGCGACCGATACGACGGCGCAATAGCCCTCCGGCAAAACTTGCTTTCCGAAACCAATAATTTTCGTTTCGAAAGAAAAATATTTGCGGATTCGTTCCGAATTGCGTATCTTTACCCGGTAACCAAGCTAATCAAATTAAGATGAAACGATTTCTTGCCCTCTTGACAGCGCTCGCCTGCACGCTGTCGCCTGCAATCGCAGACAACCCGAAGGCCGACGCCAAAGCCGTCGTAACTTCGGGAAACGCCCGGTTTACGGTGCTCACACCGCAGTTGATCCGTATGGAGTGGAGTGCCGACGGACAATTCGAAGACCGTGCGACGCTGACGTTCGTCAATCGCGAGACTCCGGTTCCCGAATTCAAGGTCCGCGAAAGCAAATCGAAACTCACGATCACGACCCCGGCGCTGACGCTTACGTATCTTAAGAACGGCAAGTTCAGCGACAAAAACCTGAAAGCCGTATTCACGCTCAACGGCAAGGAGGTGGTCTGGACTCCCGGCATGGAAAATCCGCAGAACCTGCTGGGCACGACCCGCACGCTCGACGGCGCCGACGGTTCGAAACTCAAGGAGCCGATGGAGCAGGGCATCCTCTCCCGCGCGGGCTGGTCCCTGATCGACGATTCGCAGCGTCATGTGCTGACGCCCGACGGTTCCGAATGGGAAGAGTGGGTCGAAGCGCGTCCCGAAGGCGACCGTCAGGACCTCTACCTCTTCGCCTACGGACACGACTACAAACAGGCGCTGGCCGACTACGCGCTCGTCGCCGGCCGCGCGCCGATGCCTCCGAAATATACGCTGGGCTACTGGTGGAGCCGCTACTGGCAGTATTCGGACAACGAATTCGTCGATCTGGTGAACAAACTCAAGTCGATGGACGTGCCGATCGACGTGCTGATCGTCGATATGGACTGGCACGAGACATGGGGCCTGCGCAAGAGCAATTCGCCGAAGGACGAATACGGTCAGCGCATCGGCTGGACGGGCTACACGTGGCAGAAGGAGCTGTTCCCCTCGCCCGCGAACTTCCTCAAGTGGACCGAGAACGAAGAGCTGAAGGTGGCGCTCAACCTCCATCCCGCTTCAGGTATCCAACCTTACGAAGCTGTATACGACGACTTTACCAAGGAATACGGATGGTCTGAGAAGGGCAAGAGCGTACCGTTCAAAATCGACGAACGGAAATGGGCCGACGCCTATTTCAAAACCGTACTCGAACCGATGGAACGCGACGGCGTGGACTTCTGGTGGCTCGACTGGCAGCAGTGGAAAGAGTCGAAATACACCCCCGGACTGTCGAACACCTTCTGGCTCAACCACACCTTCTTCAACCATGCGGAGCGTCAGAACCCCGGACTGCGCCCCTTCATCTACCACCGCTGGGGCGGGCTGGGCAGCCACCGCTATCCGCTGGCATTTTCGGGCGACACCTACGCCACATGGCCCATGCTCGCCTACCTGCCCTACTTCACGGCTACGGCTTCGAACGTCAACTACGGCTGGTGGGGCCACGACATCGGCGGCCACATGTTCCACAAGACACAGAAGGCGACCGACCCGGAACTTTACACGCGCTGGCTGCAATACGGCGTATTCACTCCGATCTTCAAAACCCATTCGACCAAAGACCCGCGCATCGAACGCTGCATCTGGTGCTTTCCCGACCATATGTTCCTCATGCGCGACGCCATCCGCCTGCGCTACACGCTGGCACCCTATATTTATAATGCGGCCCGCGAGAATTACGACACGGGCGTCGGCATGTGCCGCCCGATGTACTACGACTATCCCGAATCGGACAAGGCGTACGAGACGCCCGAACAGTTCATGTTCGGCAACGACATTCTCGCCACGACCATCACCCAGCCGGTGGACAGCATAACGGGTCTGGCCCCCCGCACGATCTGGTTCCCCGAAGGGGCGTGGTTCGACTGCGCGACCGGCTCGATGTACGAAGGCGGCCGCACCGAGGAGCTGCACTACACGCTGGCGGAAAATCCCCATTACGCCAAGGCAGGCTCGATCATTCCGATGAATCCGGCGACTGTAAAGAACCTCCAGCAGCCGTGCGATACGCTGGTGCTGACCTTCATTCCGGGCGGCGACGGGCAGCTGCGCCACTACGAGGACGACGGCATGAGCCAGCAGTACAAGACGAACTACGCGGTGACAACAGTCAGCAAAAAGCAGGAGGGCAACACGGTGCGCGTACGCATTTCGCCCCGCGAGGGTTCGTTTGCGGGCGCGTCCGACAACCGCAGCTACGAACTGCGCTTCCCGGCCGTCTTCCCGCCCAAGTCTGTAAAGGTCAACGGCAAAGAACTGGCCTACTCGCGCTTTCCGAAGGCCGGGGAGTGGACCTACGACGGCTACACGCTCGCACCGGTGATCTACACGGGCACGACGGCCTGCGACGCTCCGGTGGAGATCGAACTCGCGTTCGACGACTATGCGACGGCGCATCAGGCCGACCTGTACGGCATGAGCGGCGTCTTCAAACGCTGTCTCGACCTGACCGTCGAATTCAAGACCGAGCAGGGCGCCCACAGCGAACCCTACCTGATGCTGCCCGAAGAGTACCTGCGCGTTTCGCAGTGCCCCAACTTCATCCTCGAAGAGCCGTTCCGCATCGCCGAATTCATCGGAGCCTATGCGAAGAACAAGGCCGCACTGTTCGAAAAGACCGATTCCATGACCATTATCGGCGACAACTTCAAGCAGCGCTTGAAGGCCGTGATCGGCAGCGTGAAATAACCGGACGACATACCGCAACAAAAATCCCCGCGAAGCAAGTTCACGGGGATTTTTGTTTTCCGAGGTATTACATGCTCCGGACTCATCCCGGGTCCGAATTAATCCCGGATTATTTTTTCAGGCTTTGTCACTCCGGCCCGGCTTCCAGCTCTTGCGCATCCGACATTCGATGCCCGGCGTCGCGCCGTGCGCCATCGTCTCGACAAGATCGTCCCACGCCTCCGCTACCCAGCCGACCCGCTCACGGCAGTGTTTCAGCACCTCGACGGCCCAGATCCGCACCGCGCTTCGTGCCGGGATCGGCGGCCCACTGCGCCGCCGTCTCGGCGATCCGCTCCAGCGAAGAGGAATCGGGCGTATAACGTCCCAGCAGGTCGGCCATGATCTTTGCGAAATGGCGCTGCGCGCTCCGGTCCGTACAAGCGGGGAAGTCCCTGTCGCAGAACGCTCCGGCGAAGGGCATGAACGCATCGGGAGCGGCGAAATAGATCTTTTCGAGCACATAGGCGCTCCGGAAAGCCGCTTTGTGTCTCGCAGGCTTCGGCAGGTTAGCATACGGCGAGGTCGCCACCCGATAAAGCAGCTCCACCGCCCCCGCATCCGCCGATCACGATCAAGGCCAGGGAGCACACCGCCCCCGCATCGCGCACCCGCCGGGCCACCGTATCTGCGAAGTCCGAATAGAACCGCTCCGAAAGACTCTTTACCAGTTCCGCTTCGGTCATATGTCGGCAACGGAACTAAAACAGACTTTTCTTCGAGGTCGTGACGACGAAATCCTTCAGGTAAAAAGGTTCGAAGTAAGCGATATCCTCCGTACGGCCTTCGTCGAGCGCCTGCTGGGCCAGCCGCGCAAGACCGCGGGCCGAAGGGGCCACCTCGACGAACTCGGCGCCGGCAAGCACCTCGGCGCATTTGCGGGCGCCGCTGCCGAAAATCACGAACGGACGGCCCTGCTCCCGGAATTCCCGGAAGCTGCCGGCATCGATCACCTCGGCCGTAACCTCGTTCTGCGGACGGCCCTCCGCATCGAAGACCTGCGCATAAACCTCCATGCGGCGGGCATCGACCATCGGGCAGAGCAGCGCACGGTCCCAGTCGGAAACAGAAAGAATACCCGCTTCGTAATCTTCGCGGGCAACCTCCGTCAGCGCGTCGAGCGATCCCACGGCGATCAGCGGCTTCTGCAATCCGTAACACAATCCCTTGGCGAACGACACGCCGATGCGCAGTCCCGTATAGGAGCCGGGACCTTTGCCGACCGCCACGGCGTCCAGCTCGTCGGGCGCAATACCCGTCTCGCGCAGAAGCTCATCGACAAATACGCCGACCTTGCGGGCATGATCGCGCCCCTCGTCGCTCTCGCGCAGCGAAAGCAACTCCCCGTCTTTCGCAATACCGACCGAACAGATGTCCGTGCCGGTCTCGATACAAAGAATAAGACTCATATGATTTTGTAATTTACCTCACCAACTTCCGTTCCCGCCGGCGCATGCGCCGCCCCGTCAAATCACCCCCAGATGCGCCAACGCCTTTGCGATACCGTCGTCATCGACCGAAGCGGTCACGTAGTCGGCGGCGTTCAGCGCCTCGTCGCAGGCGTTGCCCATCGCCACGCCTACTCCTGCGGCACGCAGCATCGCCACGTCGTTGCCGCCGTCGCCGAACGCCGCGACCTCGGCCGCCGAGAAGCCGTAACTGCGCATAAACTCCTCCATTCCGGTCGCCTTGTCGATGCCGGCGACATTGACATCGGCGAAAATCGGGCACCAGCGGCTCGCCACGAGTGTCGGCAGCTCGGCCATGACCCGCCGCTGGGTCTCCGCGTCGAAATAGAAGCAGAGCTGACAGCATTCGACCCGGCCGAAAAGCTCGCGCAGGTCGGTCTGTTCGGGCACCGGATGCGCCACCATATGCGCGACCCGCTTGACGTCGGGCGTCACGCGATTGACGAAAACGCCCTCCTCCAGTTCCAGCCCCATTGCAAAGTCCTGCTCCTCGGAGAGCGCCAAAGCGCGTTCGAAATCGGCCCGCGGAATCGGATGCAGGCTGACGACACGCCCGTCGTTGGCCACACAACGGGCGCCGTTGAGCGACACCACGCCGTCGTAAGGAATTCCTTCGAGCGGTCCGAGATCGTTCGCGGCGCGCCCCGTGGCGATAAAGAGCCGTACGCCGCGCTCATGCGCCTGCGTCAATGCCCGGCGCGCCGAAGCGGGAATTTCATGCGTACTGAAACTGATCAGCGTCCCGTCCACATCCAGAAAAATCGCCCGTATCATCGTCTGTAGTTTTTCATCGCCTTGTCGATCTCCCGCTTGGCGTCGTTTTCCTTCAGGTATTCGCGTTTGTCGTAGGTTTTGCGGCCGCGGGCAAGTCCTATGACGATCTTCACCAGCCCGCGCTCGTTGAGAAACATGCGCAGGCCCACGATCGTAAGGCCCTTGTCCTGTCCGGCGCGCTGGAGTTTGTCCAGTTCGCGGCGGTTGAGCAGCAGCTTGCGGTCGCGGCGCGGCGTGTGGTTGTTGCAGGTGCCCCACGCGTACTCGGCGATATTGACGCCGCGGATCCAAAGCTCGCCGCGGTCGAAATAGCAGAACGAATCGGTCAGCGAAGCCCGGCCCGCACGGATCGACTTGATCTCGGTGCCGACCAATACGACGCCCGCAACGTACTCTTCCAGAATCTCATAGTCGAACGTCGCGCGCTTGTTGCGGATATTTATATTTTTCTGTTCACTCATATACTCGGAAACGGCACAATAATTGCCCATTTATTCGCAGGGGTGGGAATCGGTCAAGGTAACTAATTCTTTTATCTTTGATA
>OBAF01001526.1_pt1 | contig 13519 bp, 9 predicted proteins | sample 1517851 | NCBI WGS metagenome assembly OBAF01 (sample SAMN04571706, study PRJEB22368) | human gut metagenome | biome: human gut; material: stool | host: Homo sapiens | place: Luxembourg | collected 2012-10-19 | reverse complement strand
ACCTAAAATTGATTCACAAGAGTCTATCTACAAAGAAGTAATGCAGAACCTGGATGCTGCTATCACACTTTTGAAGGATGGAACAGCCGAAGACGAAGGATTATCAGGTGCAGTGGGATCAAAAGACCTCATCTACGGATCAGACCAAGATGCACAAGCCGGTCTGTGGCTTAAAACAGCTTATGCACTGAAAGCACGCTATACAATGCGTCTTCTTAACAAAAGCGCCAATCAGACCACCGATCTCCAAAACATTCTGACCTATGTAAGTAAATCATTTACCAATGCAAATGAAGAATGTAAACTGGACATTTATGACGGTGATTCCCAACTAAATCCCCTTTGGGCTTTCAGCTATAGCCGCAACAGCCTTGCAGCCAGCGAAAGTCTCATCGAGAAATTTGCAACAAGAAATGACCCGCGAGCTCCACGCTCATTTATCCAACCTGATCCTAGCGGAAATGTTGTATATGGAGGCGGTGCAAATCAAGCCACAACAATCGATGCCATCAACGTAGCTCCTAACGGCACCCCTCAGGAATTACAGAATAATTATGGCATGTCTATGGCCTCATGGGCTATGACCGCTCCCACACAACTGATCAGTTACCATGAAGTAAAATTCCTCGAAGCAGAAGCCCTGTGTCGTCTGGGTGGCAGAGTAGATGAAGCAAAAGCCGCTTTGAAAGATGCCGTTATCGCTGCATTTGCCAATTTGGAGAATACAGTTGCCGATGCCGCCAGAAACTGGCTGGGCGGGAAAGCCGATTTCTTGGGTGACGCCGTCGCCGAAGCCTATTTTGATAATGAAGTAGCTCCTCTTTTTGCCGCTAACCCATTAAAAGAAACAATGGTACAGAAATATCTCGCATTCTTTGGTGCATCCGGCGAATCTTTAGAAGCTTACAACGACTACCGCCGTATGAAAGGTGCGAACGAAAACTTAGTGGAACTGAAAAACCCGCTGAACTCTAACAAATTCCCGCTGCGTTTCGGTTATGGAGCAGACGATGTATTGGCAAATGTAGCCATCAAAGAAGCCTTTGGTGACGGACAATACGTATACTCCGAACCCGTTTGGTGGGCAGGTGGAAGCCGATAAAAATCGCTCTTAAAATCTCTCAAAGGAGAGACTTTACATAGAGTCGTTTCTGAACTCTAACAAATTAACGGAAACGAACAGAAATAGGCCGACCGTGAGGTCCGCCTATTTTACTTTTACAGCCGTCAGCTATTTGTTAATATCACAAATACAAAACAGGAAAAACACCCGAATTGTTATACCGTTTTTCTACTCAGCGATACCGTTTTACCGGATAAAGATCATGCTTGCCGGAGCAAAGACCGGTTTAACAAACAAAAAAGATCAGTCTACCGGACAAAAAAAGAGATCAGTCTACCAGACCAATTCGGGGAAATACTTCGTCAGCGTATTGCGCAGAATCGACAGTGTGATCGGTTTCACCAGCACTTCGCTCGCTCCTGCGTTCATCGCATTCTCCTTGTCAGAGCTGAAAGCGTAGGCGGTCTGCATGATGATAGGGATTTCCTTGTTTTCTCCGCGGATGATCTTCGTAGCATCCAGTCCGTTCATCACAGGCATTTTGATGTCCATCAGGATCGCTTTGGCCTCGTTGCCGTATTCCTTGAACAGTGCCACGATTTCTTCGCCATTCTTGGCCCACTGTATATCACATTTCTTTCCGATGATTGCTTTGATCAATTTGAAGTTGCTGTCGTCGTCCTCGGCCACTAAGATAAGAGGTCTGAATTCATTTGTTTGTCCGCCTTCCATATCGTTTCTATATTATTTTTAAAATTATTCTCTAAAATTACTTTTTAGTCAACATATTTCAGTTAATAATGTTTTTCAGCCCGCAAGTTATAAAAAAGATTGATATTTCGCTATCTTTGCGCCTCAAATTATAAAGAATTGTATGATTTCGATAGACGGACTAGCCGTAGAGTTTAGCGGCACTACCCTATTTAGTGATATTTCTTTCGTTATTAATGAAAAAGACCGCATCGCCCTGATGGGAAAAAACGGAGCGGGAAAAAGTACCTTACTCAAGATTCTGGCAGGAGTCCGACAGCCTACCCGTGGCAAGGTTTCGGCCCCCAAGGATTGCGTAGTAGCCTATCTCCCGCAGCATTTGATGACGGAAGACGGCAGAACCGTGTTTGCCGAAACGGCACAGGCTTTCGCGCATCTACATGAGATGGAAGCACGGATAGACGCACTGAACAAGGAGCTGGAAACACGGACGGATTACGAAAGTGACAGCTACATGGCACTGATCGAGGAAGTGTCCGCCCTCAGCGAAAAATTTTACTCCATCGACGCAACCAATTACGAAGAGGACGTAGAGAAATCATTACTCGGACTCGGATTCACACGCGAAGATTTTCAACGTCAGACGAGCGACTTCAGCGGAGGCTGGCGCATGCGCATCGAGCTCGCCAAACTGCTGCTGCAAAAACCGGACGTACTCCTGCTTGACGAGCCGACCAACCACCTCGACATCGAATCGATCCAATGGCTGGAAGATTTTCTGATCAATAACGGCAAAGCGGTCATCGTGATCAGCCACGACCGCAAATTCGTGGACAACATCACCACCCGCACCATTGAAGTAACGATGGGCCGCATCTACGACTATAAAGTAAACTACTCCCAATACCTGCAACTGCGCAAGGAACGCCGCGAACAGCAACAGAAGGCTTATGACGAGCAACAGAAGTTCATCGCCGAAACGGAAGCCTTCATCGAACGCTTCAAGGGGACGTACTCGAAGACTTTGCAAGTGCAGAGCCGTGTCAAGATGCTGGAAAAGCTGGAATTGCTGGAAGTAGACGAGGAAGATACTTCGGCACTGCGGCTGAAATTCCCGCCTTCGCCCCGTTCGGGCAGTTACCCCGTCACGATGGAAGGCGTCGGGAAGACGTACGGCGATCATGTCGTGTTCCGCAACGCCAACCTGACGATTGAACGTGGCGACAAGGTGGCTTTCGTAGGCAAGAACGGTGAAGGTAAATCGACACTGGTGAAATGTATCATGAACGAAATCGACCACGACGGCACGCTGACGCTGGGACATAACGTACAAATCGGATATTTCGCGCAGAATCAAGCCTCGCTGATGGACGAAAACCTCACGGTTTTCCAGACGATTGACGACGTGGCAAAAGGAGAAATCCGCAACAAGATACGTGACTTGCTGGGCGCCTTCATGTTCGGCGGGCCGGAAGAATCTATGAAGAAAGTGAAAGTGCTTTCGGGTGGCGAACGTACCCGCCTGGCAATGATCAAGCTCCTGCTGGAACCGGTCAACCTCCTGATTCTGGACGAGCCGACCAACCACCTCGACATGAAAACCAAAGATATCCTCAAGCAAGCGCTGATGGATTTCGACGGCACCCTGATCGTCGTTTCGCACGACCGTGACTTCCTTGACGGACTGGTGACAAAGGTCTACGAATTCGGCAATAAGAAGGTGACGGAGCATCTTTGCGGCATCTACGAATTCCTCGAAAAGAAGAAGATGGATTCGTTGCAGGAACTGGAAAAGAAATAATAAACAATAAAAAGACATTATCTGCTTTAGGTGAAAGAAAAAGTATTTGTATATTTGTGCAAATTTAATAATAGACTTAGGTTCTGCAATAAAGGATGAAAGGGAAGAAACGATTCATAGTAACGATGCTATTCTTTATCAACATCATTATGTTGGTAGCCGCCGTTATTCCCCATCACCACCACCCCAACGGGATGATCTGCATGAAGCAGGACCAACCGGTAGAGCAGCAATGCCCCAACCACCATCATCACCCCGCAAGCGATTCATGTTGCAGCAGCGAATGCATGACCCGCTTCCACTCCCCCATCCCCTCCGTGCACACGGACAGCGGACCGAATTACGTATTCGTCGCCACCCTGTTTACGGATACGATCATCGAACATTTATTACGACCGCAGGAAAGACGAGTCAAAAATTACTACATCTATCGTGAATCCCTGCACGGTACGAAAATACCTCGTACCTCCTCACTTCGGGCCCCTCCCTACTCTGTTTTTGCGTAATAACGTAAATGCAAGCAAGTTGCATCTGCGTTACTCTATCTTTGTAGCGTACAAAAACAGTAAAACTTAGTAGGAAAACAACATTTATGAAGAAACTTATCTTTATAGGAGTCATAGGATTATTCGTCCTGGGCTCTTGCAATAGTAAAAATACTGGTCATGAAGGGCATGACCACGAGACCGTCACACACAATCATGATGAACACGAAGGACATGACCACGAAGCGGAAGGTCATGACCACGAAGCCGAAGGAGCCGACCATTCACACGAAGGTGAATGCAGCGGAGGACACGATCACGGCAAAGCTGCCACCAGCGAACCCGCCGGCGAGCACAGCGATGAAATCATCCTCCCGAAAGCGAAAGCTAACGCTGCCGGTGTAAAGGTAAATGCTATCACACCGGCCCCCTTCCAGCAAGTCATCAAGACAAGCGGACAGGTACTCGCTGCCCAAGGCGACGAATCGGTGGCTGTAGCCACGGTGGCCGGAGTCGTTTCTTTCCGCGGCAAGGTGACGGAAGGAATGAGCGTCGGTCGCGGCACTCCGCTGGTGACTATTTCTTCGCACAACATCGCCGACGGTGACCCCGTACAACGTGCCCGAATCGCTTACGAAGTATCCAAAAAGGAATACGAACGAATGAAGTCGCTCGTCAAAAACAAGATTGTGTCCGACAAGGATTTCGCACAGGCGGAGCAGAACTACGAAAACGCCCGTATCAGCTACGAAGCGCTCGCCAAAAACCACTCGGCCATCGGTCAGAATATCACCGCGCCCATTGCCGGATACGTGAAAAGTATTCTGGTCAATGAGGGAGACTACGTAACCATCGGTCAGCCACTGGTCAGCGTGACACAGAACCGCCGGCTTTTCCTCCGTGCCGAAGTATCGGAAAAATACTACCCGTATCTCCGCACAATCAGTTCCGCCAATTTCCGGACACCTTATAATAATGAGGTCTACGAACTGAATGAACTGAGCGGCAGACTGCTTTCCTTCGGGAAAACTTCCGGAGACAACTCTTTCTACGTGCCCGTCACCTTCGAATTTGACAATAAAGGAGAAGTGATTCCGGGATCATTCGTCGAAGTTTATCTGCTTTCCTCCCAACTGGAAAACGTGATATCCGTGCCCCGCACCGCCCTGACGGAAGAGCAAGGCATCTTCTTCGTCTACCTGCAACTCGATGAAGAAGGCTACAAGAAACAGGAAGTGACCCTCGGCGCCGACAATGGCAAAAGTGTACAAATCCTGACCGGAATCAAACCCGGAGACCGTGTAGTGACCGAAGGCGCATACCAAGTTCGCCTGGCAAGCGCAAGCAACGCCATCCCTGCCCACAGTCATGAGCACTAGCGGCAAGGTGCCGCATCCAAGTTCTCTTGCGGCACACACAGAACTCATTTATAGTCACGCAAGTTTATCCCCTGCCCGGCACTGCTCAAAAGTAAACCGGGAGGAACCAAACTTAATCAATGAAATATCATGCTAAATAAAATCATACATTACTCCCTGCACAACCGACTGGTTGTGCTCTGCGCGGCCATCCTCCTGCTTATTGCGGGGACTTACACCGCCATGCACACGGAAGTAGACGTGTTTCCCGACCTGAACGCCCCGACAGTGGTCATCATGACCGAAGCCAACGGTATGGCAGCCGAGGAAGTGGAACAGCTCGTCACCTTCCCCGTCGAAACAGCTGTAAACGGGGCTACCGGCGTGCGCCGTGTCCGTTCTTCTTCGACCAACGGTTTCTCCGTTGTCTGGGTAGAATTCGACTGGGGCACAGATATATACCTCGCCCGTCAGATCGTCAGCGAAAAGCTCGCCGTAGTCAGCGAGTCACTTCCCGTCAACGTGGGCAAGCCGACTCTCGGCCCCCAATCGTCCATCTTGGGCGAAATGCTCATCGTCGGTCTGACCGCCGACTCCACCTCCATGCTCGATCTGCGGACGATTGCCGACTGGACGATCCGCCCGCGCCTGCTCTCCACCGGAGGCGTGGCACAGGTGGCAGTGCTCGGAGGAGACATCAAGGAATATCAGATTCAGTTGGACCCCGAACGGATGCGCCACTACGGCGTATCGATGGGAGAAGTGATGGCCGTCACCCAAGACATGAACCTGAACGCCAATGGCGGCGTACTTTACGAATTTGGCAATGAATATATCGTGCGCGGAGTACTCTCTACCCCCAAAGTGGAAGAACTCGGCAAAGCGGTAGTGAAAACGGTGAACAACTTTCCGGTGACGCTGGAAGACATCGCCGACGTGAAAATAGGTCCCAAAGCCCCGAAACTGGGCACAGCCTCGGAGCGTGGCAAACCAGCCGTACTCATGACCGTCACCAAACAGCCCGCCACCAGCACGCTGGAACTGACGGACAAATTGGAGGCCTCTCTGCAAGACTTACAGAAGAATTTGCCTGCGGACGTCAAAGTCTCCACGGATATTTTCCGCCAGAGCCGCTTTATCGAAAGCTCTATCGGCAACGTGAAAAAGTCTCTTTTTGAAGGAGGAATCTTTGTCGTCATCGTACTTTTCCTGTTTTTGGCCAATGTACGCACTACGCTGATTTCCCTTGTCACGCTGCCGCTTTCACTACTCGTCTCCATCCTCACGCTTCACTACATGGGGCTGACTATCAACACGATGAGTCTGGGAGGTATGGCGATTGCCATCGGTTCGCTGGTCGACGATGCCATCGTCGACGTGGAAAATGTATACAAGCGACTGCGGGAGAACCGTCTGAAAGCGGAAGCCGAACGCCTCAGCACGCTCGAAGTGGTATTCAACGCTTCGAAGGAAGTGCGAATGCCGATTCTTAATTCAACGCTGATCATTGTCGTCAGCTTTGTGCCGCTGTTCTTCCTGAGTGGAATGGAAGGACGTATGCTGGTACCGCTGGGTATCGCTTTCATCGTGGCGCTGTTCGCTTCCACGGTCGTTGCCCTCACGCTGACTCCGGTGCTCTGCTCTTACCTGCTGGGCAGCAACAAGACGAACAAGGAACTGAAAGAATCTTTCGTAGCCCGCTGGATGAAAGGCATTTACGAAAAGGCGCTGACATGGGTGCTGGCTCACAAACGGGTGACACTCGGCAGCACCATCGTCCTTTTCCTGATCGCCTTAGGGGTATTCTTTACGCTCGGGCGCAGCTTCCTTCCTTCGTTCAATGAAGGCTCGTTTACCATCAATATCAGTTCGCTGCCGGGCATATCTCTGGAAGAAAGCAACAAGATGGGTCACCGTGCCGAAGAATTGCTGCTGACAATCCCCGAAATACAAACCGTAGCCCGCAAAACAGGACGTGCCGAACTGGATGAACACGCGCTCGGCGTAAACGTTTCGGAAATCGAGGCACCGTTTGAACTGAAAGACCGCCCGCGCAGCGAACTCGTCGCCGAAGTGCGCGAGAAACTCGGAACGATCACCGGAGCAAACATCGAAATCGGTCAGCCCATCAGCCACCGTATCGACGCGATGTTGTCCGGTACGAAGGCAAATATCGCCATCAAACTCTTCGGAGACGACCTGAACAAGATGTTCTCGCTGGGCAACCAGATCAAGGGAGCTATCAGCGACATTCCGGGAATTGCCGACCTCAACGTGGAACAACAAATCGAACGCCCGCAGCTGAAGATACAGCCCAAACGGGAAATGCTGGCGAAATTCGGCATCACCCTGCCGGAATTTTCTGAATACGTGAATGTGGCGCTGGCAGGAAAAGTGATTTCGCAAGTGTACGAGCAGGGCAAGAGCTTCGACCTCATCGTCAAAGTGAAGGACGACGCACGCGACGAAATGGAGAAAATCCGCAACCTCATGGTCGACACCAACGACGGACGCAAAGTTCCTCTGAACTACGTGGCGGAAGTGGTTTCCTCCATGGGACCGAACACGATCAACCGCGAAAATGTAAAACGGAAAATCGTTATCTCCGCCAACGTTGCCGACCGTGACCTGCGCAGTGTTGTAAATGATATTCAGAAGCAGGTAGACGCCACTATCCAGTTGCCCGAAGGCTACCACATCGAGTATGGCGGACAATTCGAAAGCGAACAGGCTGCCAGCCGTGTATTGGCGCTGACATCTTTCATGAGTATTGTCATTATTTTCCTGTTGCTTTACCACGAGTTCCGCAGCGTCAAGGAGTCCGGCGTGATCTTGCTGAACCTGCCCCTGGCATTGATCGGCGGCGTTTTTGCGCTTGTCATCACGACCGGCGAAGTAAGCATTCCGGCAATTATTGGTTTCATCTCGCTGTTCGGTATCGCGACCCGCAACGGTATGCTGCTCATCAGCCACTACAACCACTTGCAGCAAGTGGAGGGACTGAACGTATACGACAGCGTGGTACAAGGCTCTCTCGACCGTCTGAATCCGATCCTGATGACAGCTCTCTCCTCTGCGCTGGCACTGATACCGCTGGCTCTGGGCGGTGATCTGCCGGGCAACGAGATTCAAAGCCCGATGGCCAAAGTGATTTTAGGCGGACTTTTAACATCTACTTTCCTGAACGGTTTCATCGTTCCGATTGTTTATCTGATGATGCACCGCCAACGTAGCGCCGGAGCAAATTCTCCGTGCGGCGTACCGGCGGAACAGGCATAATTATCAGTTAAATGTAGCTACTATGTATATAGAAACAAATAAAAAAAGTATGAAACGAATCATCATCATAGGCTCTTTGGTAAGCTGCGCACTTCTCACCCTCACGGGCGAAGTGCAGGCCCAAAGCGGCATCGAACAGGTTTTGAAGAATATCGAAGCCAACAATAAGGAGTTGCAAGCAAACGCCCAACTCATCACCTCGCAAAAGCTGGAAGCCAAAACGGACAATAACCTGCCGGACCCGACTTTATCATACGCCCACCTCTGGGGAGCGAAAGATAAAAACGAAACGATCGGCGAACTTGTGGTGTCACAAAGTTTCGACTTTCCGAGCCTGTATGCCACCCGCAACAAGCTGAATCGTCTGAAAGCAGGTGCTTTTGACAGTCAGGCGGATGTCTTCCGCCAAGAGAAATTGTTGCTCGCCAAAGAAGTGTGTCTGGACATTATCATGCTGCGCCAGCAAAAACACATCTTGGAGGAACGGCTGCGCAACGCGGAAGAACTTGCCAAAATGTACGCCAAGCGCCTCCAAACCGGAGACGCGAACGCCCTCGAAACGAATAAAATCAATCTGGAACTGCTGAATGTCAAGACGGAAACTTCGCTGAACGAGACGGCACTGCGTAATAAGTTGCAGGAACTGAACACGTTAAACGGCAATATCCCCGTAGTGTTCGAAGAAAGCACGTATCCCGCAACGCCTTTCCCTGCCGACTATCAGATACTGAAATCGGAAGTGCTCTCCACCGACCGCACATTAATGGCATTCAACAACGAAAGCCTCGTTGCCCGCAAGCAGATCGCCGTCAACAAGTCGCAATGGCTGCCGAAACTGGAACTCGGCTACCGCCGGAACACCGAAACGGGAACGCCTTTCAACGGAGTAGTAGTGGGATTCTCCTTCCCGCTTTTCGAGAACCGCAACAAGGTGAAAATAGCCAAAGCGCAAGCGCTGAACATCGACTTGCAGAAAGACAACGCCACCCTGCAAGTGGAATCCGAACTGGCACAGCTCTACCGGGAGGCCAAAACGCTGCACACCTCTATGGAGGAATACAGGAAAACTTTTCAGGCGCAACAAGACCTCGCACTGCTGAAACAGGCTCTGACAGGCGGACAGATCAGCATGATCGAGTATTTTGTCGAGGTATCCGTCATTTATCAAAGTCATCAGAATTACCTCCAACTGGAGAATCAATATCAGAAGGTAATGGCACGAATTTATAAGAGCAAGCTATAAATTCCCGCTTTATTTCGCCCGATTATTGAATAAATAAAAAGAATGCATTACATTTGGGGACTGTAAAAAAACACTAAACTATTATGAAAACTAAAACCCTCTCTTACACCCCCATCTTGTTTTGCATTCTTATTTTATGGAGTGCCTGTAAAGACGATGCCGATGCCCCCCTGCGGTTTTACGACAGCAAATACGAAGTGCCCATGGGAGGAAGACGCTACCTCGGAATCGAAAGCGGAAACGGAGACTACTCTTTGGAAATCGGAAATCCCCGCATCGCAAGTGCCGGAATCGAAAGCGGCTGGAGCGGAGTTCCCGCCGGACGAATGATTTACATATCCGGCATTCTCACCGGAAGCACGTATCTGAAAGTGACAGACAACGCCACACAGGAAACGCTCACTCTGCCCATTAAAGTGGTGGACTACTACGAAGATCTCAATCTGATACACGGCTCGTCCTCCCTGCGTCCCAATGGGGACGAGAACCTACTGCCGGGTGTTGACGACATTTTCCTTGTCAGCAACGCTGCCCGTGACGCTTATTTCTTCAAACAAGGACAGCAAACCGCTTTTTCATCGGGACTCGAACTGATCACCAAAGGAACTTATGCACTGAAACAAGGAGAAGACAACAAAGCCACGCTGACTCTTACCTTTTCATTGGATGCCTCACCGGCTACGGAACACCATTTCACCGTATGGGGAAACACGTACCTGCTTCACCGGCTGGACAAGAACTTACATCTGAACTGGGGCACGCCGCCCATTGGAGAAACACGGACATCACCTGCCCCGCCTCCGGCCTACACACTGGAAGAAATAACGGAAGGAGCAGAACCGGGAACAGGCAGACAGGTCGGTTTCATTCTGAATTATAAGGAAATACCCACTGGAATACTTCCCTAAATTATGGATGATAAATTAGCCGAGCTATCAAGCTAAGCATTCTATCCGTTCTCCGTTTCTTTCGGGAATGATCTTTACAGCGTACGTATCTCCTCCGGCAAATACCCGCTGCGGATACGCCACTCCTGCGGATAAAGATTATTGGCACGATTCCCTATATTCTTCACAAATCCGAGAGGAATATTCCGGTAAGTAAGCAAGATATAACCACGAGGGGCTGTTTCCGACAAGGTAATAGCCTCTTTTCGTAAATAAGCGATAGCCTGTTCATAACTCACCTCTTCTGTATCAAAAGCATCCTCTCGCAAGAGCGTAGCGCTCATCGCCAGCGCATGAGCGGGAGTCAAATCTCTCCCTTTCACTTCACTAGTCAGAACGCCTGCCTGTATCACTTTCAGATGCTGTTTCATGGCAGCCAGTTCATCGGTATATCGTTGCGGAAATGCGACGATGCCCGCGCCTTCCGCAGACAAGGTGTATTTTTCGGCATTTTCCTGCTTCAGCCAGTTCAGTGCCATCCCCATGTGTTCTTTGGAAACGGGAGAAGCAGCCGCTCCGCCTTTCTTATCTTTTTTCTTGGACGACTTTGCTTTTGAGAATGAATAGGTTGCCGGTTCATCTTCCGCATCCGGTTTGCGAAGTGCCGCCAGAAAGAATCCTTCGCCTTTTGTCTTATGAGGAAGAAAATGACAGACAGACAAACTTCTCTGAGATTCATCCTCTCCGTCGAGTAAATTCCCCGTTATATTCCACTCGTCCTGCACCTCCAGCGGCAAGAGTTCCGCACCGAATTCCTGCTGAATCCAGCAGACGTTCTCTTCATCTTCTTTGCTATTATAGGTACACGTACTATATATTAATATGCCGCCCGGTTTCAGACAGGGCCAAATATCCGCAATAATCCGCCGCTGACGCTGCCAGCAGATCTCTACATTCTCCGGACTCCATTCCTCCACGGCTACGGGGTCTTTACGAAACATTCCCTCGCCCGAACAAGGCACATCGGTCAGAATGACATCGAAAAAAGACGGAAGTGCCGAGAAATCCGCCGGATCGTTGTTGGTAACCACCACATCCGGATGCCCCCACTTCGTCAGATTCTCCGCCAGCACCTGTGAACGGTTCCGGATTACTTCATTCGCCACCAGCAGACTCCCTTCCGGAAGCACGCTGCGCGCATGAGTTGACTTTCCTCCGGGCGCCGCACAAAGATCGAGCATCACCACCGGAGACTCGACATACTGCCGCAGCACCTGCTCCACAAACATGGACGAAGCCTCCTGAACATAGTAGCAACCGGCATGAAACAACGGGTCGAACGTAAAAGTCAGACGCTCGTCAAGATAGTAGCCATCGGATGCCCAGGGAACTTTGTTGAAGGAAAAATGGGCAGAACTGTCTGTCAGCGAGCTTCCTCCTTTCTCCTTCATTCTCAATTTATTGATCCGAATGCTGACGGGAGGCTCCTGTTGCAAGGCGGCAGCCAGTTTTTCATATTCTTCATTGCCCAATAAGGCACGGGTATAGTCGATAAAAGAAGCGGGTAAATTCATTTTTCATTTATTAATTCCTGCAAATATCAAAAATATTTCGTCTCTTTGCAACTTTCTGACATACGAACTACGTCTAACAGACAAAGAAACAAATAAAAGAATTAATATATGAAACGGATTTTAATTGCTTTACTGGTCATGATGACCATTTTCTCGCTGGCAAACGCCCAGAAACAAACGACTATTGTGAACGACTCTACTGGAAACGTAAAAGTGACCGTAACGAAAGGGAAAGGCAAGGATGCCAAGGTAAATGTCGGCAACACGGCCGTCACTGTGATCGGCATCGATGACGAAGACGCCGACACGACAAGTGTAGATACGGGCAAAGTGAGTAGCTCCTCGCGCGGCCCTCACGGAAAAGCGAGCTTCACCATCAGCTCTGACGACGATGACTTCCCGTTCAATAATTTCGGAGATGCAGTCGGAGGAGGTATTCTGGTAGCCATCATTGCCATATTCGGAATGCCGGTATTCATCATATTTGTAGTCTTCTTCTTCCGCTACAAGAATCGGAAAGCACGCTATCGCCTTGCCGAACAGGCTCTCGCAGCCGGTCAGCCTCTTCCTGAAGAATTCATACGGGAGCACAAATCGACAGATCAACGTACGCAAGGAATCAAAAACACCTTTACAGGCATCGGGCTCTTCATATTCCTCTGGGCCATCACCGGCGAATTCGGAATTGGCGCTATCGGACTGCTTGTCATGTTTATGGGACTGGGACAATGGCTGATCGGCTACAAGCAACATGCCAACGAGGAAACCAAGAACAGAGAAACCGCCATCAGAAGCAACGACATCATCATCTCGGAGAGGAACGACGAAGAGAAGAACGAAGAAAATAAATGAGCCAACTCAACGATATATCGCTAGTCGCACAGGTCGTGGTGTTCAAGAACACCAGGGCCTTCGACCAGTTGGTACAAAAATACCAGTCGCCTGTCAGACGCTTCTTCCTGCATCTAACTTGCGGTGACAGCGAATTGAGTGACGACCTGGCACAGGATACATTCATCAAGGCATATACCAATCTGGCCTCGTTCCGTAATTTGTCGAGTTTCTCCACGTGGCTATACCGTATTGCTTATAATATTTTTTATGATTATATTCGCAGC
>OBAF01001523.1_pt1 | contig 13530 bp, 10 predicted proteins | sample 1517851 | NCBI WGS metagenome assembly OBAF01 (sample SAMN04571706, study PRJEB22368) | human gut metagenome | biome: human gut; material: stool | host: Homo sapiens | place: Luxembourg | collected 2012-10-19 | reverse complement strand
ATGAGACATTACGGAAAGAAAATGAAGCAATGCGAAAAGCATTGAATAAAAGAGATTTGAATTTGATCAAGAATTTTTAATGAAGAAAATAATCAGCGGCTGGCAGGGGCGTGAAGAACGTGCCTGCTGGTAGTTGTGGGGATAAAGCAAAATGGAAAGAGAAGTAAGACTTTCCATTTTGTTATTTAGATATTTCATGATACAATAGTGCTATAAGTTAAATTTGAGGGAGGGATTTCTACGATAGTACTTTTGGAAAAATTTCGTGAAGTAATAAATAAAAGAATACAAGAGAAAAAGAAAAATGAATTTACAGACTTGGCGCCCATTGATGATATTGAAAATGGAGCTGAATATTTAAAAGCATTACATTGGGCGATAAAGAAAAAGAAAGTTAAAAATATTGCACTGGCAGGTCCATATGGTGCAGGAAAGAGTAGTATCATTGATACATATTTGAAAAAACATAGAATGATTAGAAATAAATCTCTTCGTGTTTCAATGGCAACTTTTGTTGAAAATGAAACTGATGAGAACGGGAATCCTAAGAAAATTTCATTGGGACAAGATGAAATAGAATTAGGAATTTTGAAGCAATTATTTTATAAAGTCAATTATAAAAAGATACCGCAGAGCAGATATCGGAAGCTGCACAAAATTAATTGGAAACGTGTCTGGGGATATTTGGTTTTGATATTTTTAATTTTGGGAGTGATGGAATTTATATTTTTTCCAGATACTTTTCAAATGATAATCGAAAAAATAGAAGAGGCAGGTGGAAAATTTGGATTAAAAGGAATGGTTTCGGATATTATTTTCCTTGCTTTTTGTGTGGGAATATTGGCAATTATTGCCCGAACATATCGTTTGGTGCTGTTTCGTTTTAAAGTAAATGAAGTAAAATTGCCAACAGAGACAGTTGTGAAAAATTCTGAAACTGCAGCGGAAACTGTATTTAATAAAAATATGGATGAAATTGTATATTTTTTTGAAGAGACAAAGTATAGAATTGTGTTTTTTGAAGATCTAGATCGTTTAGAAGATCCATCTATTTTTATCCATCTTCGGGAATTGAATACATTATTGAATAATTACGATGGGATTAAGGGGCGCATCGTTTTTGTTTATGCTATTAGAGATGATATATTTACGGACACAGACAGAACAAAGTTCTTTGAATTTATTATTCCTGTAATCCCAATTATAAATTCTACGAATTCAGGGGAAATCTTTTTACAAAAACTTGAGGAATCTGAAAAGAAAGGGATTGTTCATGAAATCTCACAGGAATTTATATTAGACGTATCTCCATATGTTGAAGATATGCGAATTCTTCAGAATATATACAATGAGTTTGTCATCTATAAGGAAACGATTCGTACTGATCAGGAACTGAAATTGTCAGATGAAACAATGATGGCATTGATTATTTTTAAAAATTTGTATCCACGGGAGTTTGCAGAACTTCAAATGGAGAGAGGAGTTGTGAAACAAGCTTTTGAGGATAAGCAAAGATATATCTCTGGACAATGTATGAAATGGCATAATGAAGTTGATGAACTTACACAGGAATTAGAAAAATATCATGATGACTGTTTAGAACACATAAAAGAACTTAAAACAGCTATGCTTGGTGCTATGGTGAATTGGCAAGGCATTCCATATAGTATTAATAAAAGCTATTGGGATAAATGTTCAGTAAGTAAAATAATGGAGGATTCGTTTGAATTATCGAAACTTGCGGAATTAAAAGATGTTGAAATTGAGTATTATACATGGAGTTGTTTCCAGTCGGAAAAATCTGTGAGTGATTTTCAAGAAGTTTTTCAACTATATTATGAAAGAATTAAAAATTTTCAATTTATCCAAGAAAAAGGTGTTAGTTCAATAAAGAGTGAAATTGAAGATTTGAAGAAGAATGTACATGAACTTTCAGGCTGGTCACTTAAAAAGCTGATAGAAAAATTTGGAGTCCATAATGTACTATCTGAAAAAGTTGCTGAAAATAAATTGCTCGTATTTATGCTTCGAAGAGGATACATTGATGAAAAATACGCAAACTATATCAATTATTTTAAGGGGACAAGCATTACAAAAGAAGATATGAATTATATACTGGCAGTAAAAAATATGGAAAAGCTACCATATAATTATAATTTGACAAAAGTTGGAATGGTTATACAGCGTTTACAACCGTATGAATTCGAACAAAAAAGTATTTTCAATTTTATTCTTTTGGAATTTTTATTGTCTGAAGAGAATGAGAATGAAAAATGTATGATATTAATCGATCAATTATCTGATAGAACAGTGGAAAGCTGGGAGTTTATAGATGAATTTATTGAGCAAACTCAATATAAAGAGAGATTGATTCAATTATTAGCAATACGTTGGCCTGATATGTGGAATGATATTGTCCAGGATATATCGATAACATACGAAAGGAAAATTTTTTATTTACAGTTACTTATTGATAACGTGGATACAGAACGCTTATTTGTTTTAAATGACAATAATGAGATGAGTGGTTTTATAGAGGAAAATCCAGATATATTACAGCAGCTATCATCTATTCAAGATCAAAAGGTGATTTCCTTAATTGAAACACTTGGAATTGTTTTTACGAATGTTTCTATTGCAAATGTTTCGGAGGAAATTTTGAGATATGTTTTTGAAAATCAGTGCTATGAGTTAAATGATACGATGATACGTAGGATTGTGGAATTTGAAAATGATACAATGCTTTCTGGTTTAGATACTCGAAATTATACAACAATTATTTCACTAGGATATGAACCATTAATTAAATACATACAAGAAAATTTGAAACAGTATGTGAAGGAAATTATATTAGCACCTAATAATACTAAGGAAGATGTTGAACAGATTATGGATTTGTTAGAAAGAATGTTGGAAAATGCTCCAGAAGAGACCGAAATCTGTTTGGAATTAGTGAATCATGAAGAATTTTGCGTAGATGATATTTCTGAATGTTGTGGAAAGTTCGATTCTGATTTTGATAAGGACGTGAAAATTCTTTGGGATGAGTTATTGGATAAAGGAAAAGTAAGTCTGAAATGGGAGAATATCAAATGTTATTGGGACAGATATAAGATTACGCCAGAACTACTTCAATACATTGAAACAAATAGTGATCAACTTACATTTTTAGAGAATCAGTGTTTAAATGAAGTGTTTGCCGAAGAACTTATTACAAGTACAATTGATGATTCTGCTTTTGAAAAACTATTACCTCAGTTGGAATTAGAATTTGATATTCCAATAGAGAAGGTTGAGAGACAGAAAGTTGGAATTTTGATTAAGAAAAAATATATTCCTTTTGATGTTAATAAATATGGTGAAATTAAAGATGCCTATCCTGATTTATGTCCAGATTTTATTTTGTATAATCAAGCGGAATATATGGAAGTAATGGAAAAGATTCCAATGGGAGAAACATTATTAGAAACACTATTGCTTTCGCCTATTCTCGACTTTTCTAATGCAGAAGTTCTGTTGGATGCTTTTGGAGAAAATTATATGACTGCAAAAATTGCTGAAAACTTAGTTGATTCAAATGTGACGATTAACAAATCGATATTTACAGCAGCCTGGGAATATGTAGATGAAAAAGGGAAAAAGACGTTGATGTTTAAATGCCTTTCGATTTTAGAAGCGGCTGATTTTGAAAATTGTTTTTCAGAACTTTCACAATGGTATTCAGGATTTTGCGATAGAAGTAAAAAACATAGCGTTGAATTACCTAATAACGAAGAAAGCCAAAGGCTTGCTAAACGATTACAAGAAGTATCGTACATTACAAGTTACAAATTACAAGAAAAAGAAGTCTATGATTCTGTTACGGAAACAAAAAAGAAAAAGAGTACTTTTGTGTGTTGGATAAAAGCAATCAAAGGATAAAAGAAAATTTTTCATAGTATTTAAGGGAGATCAAGGTAGGGTATAAGAGCCCTGCCTTTTTCTGAAGAGAAGTGTACACAGTACACAAATGTACATACCGTTAAAGCCCCTATTTTCAAGGCATAATGGGATAGGGGTACAGTTTACAGATGAGCCTACCGGAGCACTGGACTCCAAAGCAACGGAAGATTTATTGACATTATTTAATAAGATTAATGAGCGGGGGCAGACAATTCTTATGGTAACACATAGCACTAAGGCTGCAAGCCATGCAAGAAGAGTATTGTTTATTAAAGATGGGGAAGTATTCCACCAGATTTACCGTGGTAATTTAACCAGTGAGGAATTGTATGCAAAGATTTCAGATACACTGACGATGCTTACGACAGGTGGTGAGAAACATGAATAGGGGTTTATATGGAAAACTGGCAGTAAATAATATAAAGCACAACAGACAGTTTTACCTGCCGTATCTGTTGACCGGGATGCTGACGGTGGCATTCTTTTATACCATGCTGTACCTCAATCACAATCCGGGACTGGATGAACTGCCATTTGGTGCCGTGGATGTAGAGCTTGTGTTGGGACTGGGCGCAGTTATCATTGGATTTTTCTCTGTGATATTCCTGTTTTACACCAACAGCTTTATTATGAAACGGAGAAAAAAGGAGCTTGGTATTTATAACATTCTTGGAATGGAGAAAAGACATCTGGCAAAAGTAATTTTCCTGGAGACGTTTTTTTTGGCAGTGGGTGCCATCGGTGGCGGACTTGTTGCAGGAATTGCGTTCAGTAAACTGATGTGTATGTTATTGTATGCCATGATTGGATACCATGCAGAAATTGTTTTTTATGTATCAGAAAGTGGCGTTGTAAGTACCATCCTTTTGTTTGCCGGTATTTTTATGCTGACCTTTATATATAATCTGTTTCAGATACAGCTTGCCAAACCGGTGGAACTGCTGCATGGAAGCAGCCAGGGCGAGCGGGAGCCGAAGACGAAAAAGCTGATGGCAATAGTTGGAATTGTAACACTTGCAGCTGGCTACTATATGGCAATTACAGTAGATAATCCGGTAACTGCAGTGCTTCTGTTCTTTGTAGCGGTAATACTTGTAATTATCGGAACCTATTTTATATTTATGGCAGGCAGCATTGCCGTGCTTAAGTTCTTAAGAAAGAGAAAAAGTTATTATTATAAAAAGAAACATTTTGTGGCAGTCTCTGGTCTTATTTACCGGATGAAACAGAATGCAGCAGGACTGGCAAGCATCTGTATTTTATCCACGATGGTACTGGTGGTAATTTCTTCAACGGTAAGTATGTATGCCGGACTGGATGATGAACTGGCAGCCCGTTATCAGGGAGATATCGGAGTATCCATTACCAGTGAAAATCCGATTACAGAAGGTGATGCGTTGCGGGAGTTAGTGAACCGCACCATCCAGCAGGAGAACCGCAGTATAAAAGAAGAACAGGGCATGATGACGCTGACATTTTCCTGCATATCAGAAGATGGAAATCTTGTAATTCGAAAACATGATGATGAGGGTAGTTATAGTTCTGATATCATTATGCTCCGCATGATTACAAGGGAAGATTATGAGGAAGCTTATAATGTAACGGTTCCGGAGCTTTCAGATCACGAAGTGGTGTTGACAACCAGTGATGACTATGATAAAGATACGATTACGGTTGGAGATTATACTTATCCTATTTTGCAGAAACAGCATTTTTCTTCTGAAAATGGATATTGGATGGATAATCAGGTCTATTATATGGTAGTAAACAGCGTAGAAGATATGGCACCGTTGTATGAAGCACAGAAAGAGATTTATGGGAAAAATGCCAGCAGCTATTATTACTCTTTGTATATCGACATCGATGGAAACAGGAAAGAAAAAATTGCCTGTGGAAATGCAGTATCTGCGGCAATTGGTGCATCCGGCATGGAAGAAGGACATGACGGTAAATATTATATCATGATAGAAAACAGGGCAGAAAATGAAGATTCCTTCCGGCAGATGTATGGCGGATTTCTGTTTCTTGGTATTTTTCTTGGAATCCTGTTTTTGATGATTACCGTACTTATTATCTTTTATAAGCAGATTTCGGAAGGATATGAGGATAAAGAGCGCTTTGCCATTATGGAAAAAGTAGGAATGAGCAATGAAGAGGTAAAGAAAACAATCAGTGCACAGATCCGGATGGTATTTTTATTGCCGATTGTTACCGCTGCGCTACATGTGCTGGCAGCATTTCCGATGATCCGGATGATACTGGCAGTGATGAATCTGAATAATGGAAGACTGTTTGCATACTGTCTCCTTGGTACGATTACAGTATTTACAGTTATTTATCTGCTGGTATACAAGATGACCTCAAGAACCTATTATCGAATTGTCGGACGTCAGATTGGGTAGAGATTTTTATAATATCAAATAACCGTAAGAACCTGCTGCCGGCAGTTTCTTACGGATGTCTGGCAAAGAAGAGAAAGCTCCCGCTGCACTATGGTGTCATAGGAGCTTTTTTCTCTGGTGTGTATTTAGCAATTGTTTTTAAAAGAAGTTCCGTATCCAGTGGTTTGGTAAGGTGTTCGTTCATACCGGCAGCATAAGTTTTCTGACGGTCTTCTGCAAAGGCGTTTGCAGTCATGGCAAGAATCGGAATTGTTTTTGCATCCGGACGGTCTAAGGAACGGATGGCACGGGTTGTCTGGTACCCATCCATAACTGGCATCATGATATCCATTAAAATGATATCGTATTCACAAGGAGAAGACTCCATAAAAAGATGTAGTGCTTCCTCTCCGTTGCAGGCTTTGGTAACCACTGCACCGGCATCAGTCAGAATAAATTCTGCAATTTCAAGGTTTAGTAAATTATCTTCAGCCAGCAGAATATGATAGCCGGAAAGAGAGATTTCCTCATCGGAAGTTTCTGCTTCGGAAGAGGAAGCAGCGTTATGGTCGATACAAAAAGGAATCGTAATCCGGTAAGTGGTTCCGACATCCTTTTCACTGGAAAAATCAATGGTTCCGCCCATTTTATCCAAAAGATTCTTTACAATTGCCATGCCAAGTCCGGTACCGTTGTAAGTAGAACGGGCATCATGGCTTTCCTGGGTAAAAGGCTCAAATAAATGCTCCTGAAATTCTTTGCTCATGCCGATTCCGGTATCAGAGCAGGTAAATTCAATCCAGGCAGTATCTTCCGTGAAACGTACTTCATGACAGCTTAGAATGACTTTTCCATTTTCCTTATTATATTTTACTGCATTGCTTACAATATTCATAAGAAGCCGTTTGATATGAATAGGACTTCCGATGAGACAGGGATGCTGGACAGAAGGAACTCCGGAAATAATTTCGATGCCACGTTCCGCAGCCTGCTTTTCTATGATGGTGGTGATATCATGGACCAGGTGCAGAACATGGAACGGGCGGGATTCTAAGACAATTTCGCCGGATTCCAGTTTTCCCATATCAAGAACTTCATTTACAAGTTCTAAGAGCAGACCAGAAGCCTCCCGGATTTTCCCGAGACATTCCTGCTGCTTGACAGGGTTATCTTTATAATGTCCGGCAATTTCCACCATACCACGGATTCCGTTAATCGGCGTCCGGATATCGTGACTCATCCGCTGCAAAAATTCAGTCTTGGCAAGGTTAGCACTTTCTGCTTTTTTGGCAGCCTCCTTTAGTGATTCCTGATAGAGTTTATCCCTCTTCAACTGGGCTTCCTGGTAGCTCTGGTCAGTCCTCCAGCGCAGCATCTGGAAAATCAGAAGAAGGCAGATATAACCAAACATATAATAAAATACTTTTCGCGGAGTCGTTTCAAAAACTGCATGCTCAGGCAGATAGACGTAGATATAATAATTCTGCCCCTGGTCTAACATACCAAAGACATACTTTGGTGAGGAGACTGTATTATGAACATGAACCATCTGTCCACTCACCGCTTTTTTATTTATATTCTGTAGTACTTCAATATCCTTAATATCTGTTCCTTCGAGTTTTTCTTCATTTGAGGCAATCACTTTATCACCACTGGTAATGACAATGGTGCTGCTACGGCTGATACTGTAGCCAGACAGCAAATTCTGAAAAGAGATGCTGTAACTTTCAATATAATCAAGTGGTGTATGGTAATAAGTTACAATAATACCAGAGGTATCGGTACGTCCTACCGCTGCCAGATCGATATAAGAGCCATCTTCACAGTCGATTCTGGAAGAGTATGTTTTTTCCGGATGTATGGCAACATCCAGAAGAACTTCTTTTTCCAGCGTATCGGTTAGACTGGCACTGCCAATGGAATCAGTACAATATTCAGAGGTTACAGTTCCGGTTTCATCCAGAAAAATAATGCCGGTAATATAAAGGTCTTTTGTAAATTCTTCCATGGAAGCTTTTTCCATGGATGTTGTGCCATGCAGACGGTTATCCGTAGAAATATTGTGGGCAGCCTGCTGACAGCATTCAATAATACGCATCAGGCTCTTGGTTTCGGAGGCTAAATTCAAATTACTGTAGGTGGAGCATTGTTTCTTCAAATAATTTACCGTATCTGCAAGGTGTTGTTCTGTGGATTCGATATCATCGTTTGCGGAAGTAAAAAATACCAGAAGGAAGAACAGGATGCCAAGAAAAATTGAAAAAGGCCAGAAAAAACGCAGCCTGAAGGGTTTATTCTTATTTGACTTCATAATTTTCTACCTCCAGATAAGTACTTGGATGTGCTAAGTATTTTCCAATAATTTTTTCAGAGGTTCCATCCTTTTGCATTTCCTCTAAGGTATCAGACAGTTCTTCGTTAAGCCCACTGGTATCATCGAGGGAGAAAGCCACACCCAGTCCGACAGTAAGAAGCGGTTTATCCAGAATGCGGTATTCCACATGATAATCGGACATATATTGTAAAATAGAAGTTTCGTGGGCAGCAACCGCATCCACATAACCTTTGCTTAACATTGGGTAAATCAGCTCACGATTCTGCATGGAGAAAAGCCCGTTAATGTTTGGAATGTCGGGGTCGGTCTGGTTGAGAAAAATATCTTCCGGTTTCGTGGTAGCCTGAACGGCAATGTTTTTACCGGCAAGATCCTGCAGGGTGTAAATATTGCTGTCCGGACTGACTGCAACCACCTGCTGGCTGATCATATAAGGGCCCGCCCATTTGTATTCATCCATTCGTCCGTCCATACTAAAACAGCCCCAGGCACAGTCGATACTGCCATCCTGCAGAAGCTCTTTTTTATTTTCCCAGTCGATGGTGACAAATTCAGCCTGATAGCCCATTCTGTGGAAGGCTTCTGTGGCAAGTTCCACATCAATGCCGGTTGGTCTGCCGTCTGTTCCGCTATAATTAAAAGGCGGATAATTGTCGCTGCCGATTACAATAGTTGGCAGCGAAGGCTCTTGTTTTGTGGAGAGAGTATTTTCTGCTTTTCTACAGCTGCATAATAAAATTGTAAAAATAAAGAGAACAGCCAATAGCTGTTGTAGTTTTTTCGAACCATTCATATAATAGAGTCACCCCTGAAAAAATTCTGTTTACTGTGTTACTATTATAAAGTAAGAAAGGCGCAGATACAACAGATTACAACAGTTGCAATAGAAAATCACTTGAATTTTCGACAAAAAAATTGTATATTTGATATAGAAATGTAAATTTTTATCTGAAAAGTTTAAACAGGTAGAAATGCTAAGGGATATGTTAGAGAAGAGGGGAATTAGGATGAAAGAAGTTACAAAACAGGCAGAGGAAACACAGATTAGCCATAAAACACTGAGACTGATGATCGGAACACTCTGTTCAGTCATCGGAACGCTGCTAGCCCTTTATGTGGGAGGCTGGCTTATGTTATGTAAACCAATACAGGGGGTGGTTTCTGCATACTTTGCAGGAAATCTTACAATTGGAATCATCGCACTGGCGGTATTCAAGTGTCTGCTGTCTGTAACGGTGGCAGGAGCCATCTGGTGTGGTGGATATATTGCTAAGTGCAAGTTTATTGGACATGAAGATTATTAATGAGCAGATTCGAAAAGGATAGGAATGAAAAGGCATGACGGATTAACGTCATGCCTTTTTTGCTGTTTAATTGAAATGCAAATTTGTATCTGATTTATATATAAAAAACTTACGCTGATGAAGGTTGATATTATTCATAATAAATTGACTTGGATACCAATTACTTAGATAACCATTTTCTTCTTCTGGATTATGAAAACAAACAATTTTCAATCTACTTTACCTACTTTTTTTACCGCCAGTTCAAGTTCTAAATCATGTAACCCGCTATAAGCCTTTATCAAAAAATCTAATGGAACTATTTTTACCACATCACTACTCGGGAGATTATAATACCATTGATAATAAGCATAAAACTCCCCTATCCAATCTGGTAGAAATCCTTCAAGTGCCTTTCCATCTTTAAGTTCATATTTATCTGTTTTTTCAAAATAATCCCACAATTCATTGGCATTCATAGTATTCACATAAGCTTGGGCTTCATCAATACTTTTTCTTGTCTTACTTACCATATAAGCATGAATAAAATCCGCTGTATCTTTTTGAGGATATTTTTGAGAAATAAAACCAAATAGTTTCCCCTGATTTTCAACTACATCATTTAAATATACATCTGAATATGCTCTCAATTCAATCACCTCTCAAATAATGTGCTAAACACATTGGTTACTTTATTTGCATCTGAGTTAACAAGCTCACGCATATTTTTCCTTGCGACTATGTCTCTTTGATTATATTTATCATTGAATTCATTATAATTAACACTCATCAACTCTGCGTCTATTTCTTCTAACTTTGAATATGCTAACTCTGATTTTATACAATATTGAATACCAAGACCGCCCAACGACAATAATTCCTCGAGAATTTCAATATCAATATTATCACGGACAAACTCTTTCGCTAAAATTCTATAACGATTGGTGCCTGCCGCTTCTCGATGCTTCATTAATTCTGCTAACCAGGCTAATACATTGTATTGTTGAAAATCTAATATTTTCAAATTAGTAATACCCAATTCGTACTTATGAACCCATCCATTCTTTTCGTCCGGTTTACAAACCGCCCACTCTTTTGCAAGTTCAACATTCTTCAATTTTTCCAGCTTACGCTGATGAAAGTAATGAGAAAAGCTGCCGATGGCAGCTTTTCTTGCATTAAATTTAAATCCCCTCAAACCGTCCAGAAGCCCCACAAGGAAGTGTAAGTCCGTTGGAACTGACCGGAAGACCGATTTCGTCGGCTGTGACTTTGCCAGGGAAACGTTTTAGCTCTGTTCCGATAAGGTAAGAGAGAACCGCCGGCTGTAAGCCTGTAGTATAGGAATTAATCAGGAAGAACAAAGGTCTGTCCACCAGAAGCTGTGCACAGAGTTTGACCAGTGGATGGATGGATTCTTCGATTTTCCAGATTTCACCTTTGGGACCTCTGCCGTAGGATGGAGGGTCCATAATAATAGCATCGTAGTGGTTGCCACGGCGGATTTCACGTTCCACGAATTTGACACAGTCATCTACAATCCAGCGGATTGGTGCATCTGCAAGACCGGAAGAAGCAGCATTTTCCTTGGCCCAGGTAACCATACCCTTTGAAGCGTCTACATGGGTAACGGATGCACCTGCTGCTGCTGCAGCAATCGTGGCACCACCGGTATAGGCAAAAAGATTTAAGACTTTAACTGGTCTTCCTGCTTTTTTAATAAGTTCAGAGAACCAGTCCCAGTTAGCAGCCTGCTCTGGGAAAAGACCGGTGTGCTTGAAGCTGAAAGGCTTTAACTGGAAAGTAAGGCTGCGGTAGTGGATGCTCCACTGCTGTGGCAGGTCAAAGAATTCCCATTCGCCGCCGCCCTTTTTACTGCGGTGATAGTGGGCGTTCATTTTATGCCAGCCTTTTTCTTTGCGTGGTGTATCCCAGATAACCTGAGGATCCGGACGAACCAGGATATAGTCACCCCAGCGCTCTAATTTCTCACCTTTTGAACAGTCTATTACTTCATAATCTTTCCAGTTATCTGCAAGCCACATAGTATTTCCTCCAATATTCTTACGGTATGATTCATGATTATTTCCTTAAAACATCTGAATCCTATTATATAAGGGCAAAAATGTTCCGTCAACCAAAGAATCGGTAAAGTCCGAAGAGAATCACAAGAAAAATGGCATTATAAAGGGTAAAGATACCAAGATAACGTTTCTTGTTACTGCCATCGGTATTGGCATAGAACTTAAAGGAAATAAGGCTTGCCAGGGAAGCAATAAGAGTACCAAGGCCGCCGAGATTTACCCCAATCAGCAGGGCAGAATAATCATCGGTGAAGCCGGAAAGCAGGATGGCAGCAGGCACGTTACTGATAATCTGGCTGGCACCAATACCCATCAGAACTTCATGGTGGACCAAAAGCTTTGAAATCAGTTCGTGTACTAGGGAAATCTGCTTCATATTTCCGATAAAGATGAAGAAGCAAAGAAAGGTAAGCAGCAGGAAATAATCCACATCTTTTAACACATGATAATCAAGAATAAGAAAACCAAAGAAAACGATAAGCAGCATTATCTGAAATGGCAGAATGTGCAGTACCGTCAGAAGGCATATCAGAAAAAGAATGCAATAAGCGGCAAACAGAATCCGGGGGTTCCTGTGACTGCGGGAAGAGGCTGGCTTATCAGTGGAACAGGCGGAAGATTCCGTTTGGACTGCAGAAAAATTGCCTGCCTGGAAAGAGACTTTTGGAAGAACCAGCAGGAAAAGGATGAGCAGCAGGGCGGATACAGCGGAATAGGGCAGCATGATCCGGATAAAATCCCATAGAGACAGACCGGAAATTGTATACAGATAGAGATTCTGCGGATTGCCAAGGGGAGTCAGCATACTGCCGAGATTGGCAGCAATCGTTTCTAAGACAATAACCGGAATCAATGCCTGTCGCTGGTCAGCCATCGACAGTACCAGAATTGTAAAAGGCACAAAAGTGATCAGGGCAACATCGTTGGTAATCAGCATACTGAAAAAGAAGCAGAGAAAGACAAAAAGGGCTGCCAGTGTCCGCAGGGAATGCACCTTATGAAGGAGCATGGTTCCAAGCCGGGTAAAAACGCCAATGGAAGAGAATCCCCGTACCACAGCCATCAGGCAGAATAAGAGTGCAAGCACACGGAAATCAATATAAGAAAAGTAATTTACGGATGGTGGAATAAAAAACATGGATACAACTGCCAGCAGGAAAGCAATGCAGCAGACGTTTTCTTTTTTGAAAAAATCTTTCACTTTTGTAAACATACAGGTCTCCTTCTATGAAATCATATCTTAGGCAGTTGCGAAAGATAATAACATTTTGCTAATAATTTCTTTGCTATGTAAAGTATCTTTGTTTTGCATCGAAATACCGTAGTTCTAAAATATTAGTTTTGCTTTTGGCGATAAAACCAGTCTTTCCAATGTTTAACAAAGATAGCGCCACTGTTCGTCAAAGTGCGGATGCCTGATAAAGGCTGTTAGGGGCACTTGGAATTTCGCCTGGCATCCGGCAACGCTGGCACAGGACGTGCCAGCGAGGCGCATCTGAACATGG
>OBAF01001516.1_pt1 | contig 13566 bp, 9 predicted proteins | sample 1517851 | NCBI WGS metagenome assembly OBAF01 (sample SAMN04571706, study PRJEB22368) | human gut metagenome | biome: human gut; material: stool | host: Homo sapiens | place: Luxembourg | collected 2012-10-19 | reverse complement strand
TACCACTCCTGATACAAGCAAGTCCCAACCCACTGCTTCTATTGCGTGAAGCAATAAGCAGTGGGTTGGGACTTGCTTGATTCGGTTAAAATACATCCAGGTCTTTTCCGTTCACGACATATCCGTCATACCCTGCATCCCGGATTTCATCCAGTATCGCAGTATCGCGCCATGCCATCTCGGCGGCAAGGTTTTTGTGGTTATCCTGTACATTCATATGGTAAATCCGGTGATACGTAACGAGCAGTTTCGGATTTGCCTTTTTTGCAACACCGGCAAGATCCGTGCTTAACGTATGCACTTCCCGGTGGTATTTCTGCCATTTTGGTTCGCGGCAGGAGATTCCGGCGGCGTATTCCACTTCGTGCAGCAGGATATCACAGCCTTTCGATTTTTCTGCCACGAGATCCAGCGGAGCGGTATCGCCGGTGATGACGATTGTGCGGTCCGGTGTGGTGAATTTATAGCCGTAGCATTCCAGTGTTCCGTGGCTGACCGGAAAAGCCTCCACCGTAACCAGGTCATCCCGGTAGACAATGCCGGATTCAATTTCTGTTACCTCAACGCGGTAGCCGGATTCGTTTGCTTTTTCGAAACCGTGAATTCGGAAATCAATGTCGGTTTCATAGGCCTGTAAGATATGATCGGTCATGTGCTGTAAGCCCTTTGGCCCGAAAACTTTCAATGGAACCGGGCGCTCCAGCACCCACGGAGTAAAAATCAGATCCGGGTATCCGGCGGTATGGTCTGTGTGAAGGTGCGTACAGAAGGCAACGGTCAGAAGATCCGGCCGCAGGGCATCCACGCCGTTAAAATAGGCGGCTGAGGCCTGGCGGACAACGCCAGGGCCAAAATCTACCAGATAAGCACGGTCACCGACCACGACAGCGGAGGAAGGTCCGTTGGCATTCGGACACGCATTTGGTGTGCCGGTTCCGAGAAGAACAAGTTTTGTCTGCATTCTTTCTCTTTTCCTTTTCTTTTTTTGTTTCTGTTTCTGTTTATGATTTTCTGTTACGATTTCTGCTTTTGCCTTATTTCTCTTCTTTTGATTCATTGTTTTTGGTTTCCGGAAGATGCTTAATGGAAATTCCGGTAAATCCATAGAAAATACTGAAAACCGGGGTCAGGTAAAGCAGGAATAAGTACGGGAAAAATGCCGACCATGCAACACCAAGTGTGCCGGCCATGTATACGCCGTAGCCATGCCATGGAATCATAGGACCAGCCATAGTTCCGGAGTCTTCGAGGCAGCGGGAAAGAATTTCCGGTGCAACCTTGCGCTCTTGAAAGACAGGTGCCATCAGACGGCCGGTCAGAACGTGTGCCATCGGCTGGGAGCAGCTGATGAGGCTGGTCACGTAACCGACAATCATCGTTGCCAGGATCATACTTCCATCGCTGTTGATTCTCTTTACAATCGCCTGAAGAATGTGATCCAGTACACCGAGTTTTTCCAGCATGCCGCCCATGCCGACAGCAAAGCAGATAATGGCTACGTACTGGAGCATGCTTCCCATGCCGCCGCGGTTTAAGATGGATTGTAATACCGGTTCTTCGATTGTGGTTGTGTAACCGTTGTAAGCTGTGCGGATGATGCCCTGCAGAGTATCGTGCTGCACAAAATAGGAAACAAATCCGGCAGCGAAGCTGGAAAGACCAAGTGCAGAGATCGCATTTACTTTGCAGAGGAGCAATACAATAATCAGGATGGCAGGGATCATGGTAATCCATCCAAGCTGGAATTCACCGTTTAAAGCATCGATGTAAACGGTAATGCTTCCCTCGGTATAGCTTCCGCTGGTCTGCTGGAAACCGAGAATAGTAAAAAGAATTAAGGTTATCACATATGTTGGAAGGGTGGTCCAGAGCATCGAGCGGATATGATCACCAAGTTTGGCATCTGCAACGGCCGGAGCAAGGTTTGTGGTATCGGAAAGAGGACTTAATTTGTCACCGAACATGGCACCGCAGATGACAGCACCGGCTACCATGCCAGGATGGATACCCATGGCGTTTCCGATCGCCATCATGGCAACACCTGCGCTTCCGACGGAACCATAGGAAGTACCGGTTACAATACTCAAAATGGAGCAGAACAGCAGCGTCAGAGGCAGCAGCCAGGACGGGTTAATCATTTTTAAGCCCCAGGAAATGATGGTGGCAATGGTGCCACTCTGCAGCCAGGTGCCGATCATGACACCGATGGCCATCAGAAGGCAGAGCGTCGGGACGACCATACGGATGGCATCGTATGCGCCGGCAACAATGTTGGCGTAAGAAATACCGAAAATCTTACAAAACAGATAGATAAAAATCCAGCTTGCAAACAGGCCGATCATAGGACCGCCGGTTTTCAGGCGGATACAGACTGCGACGGATACGATGATCAGCAGCAGCAAAAGCAGTGACTGTGGCAGATTGAGTTTTTTTTCTTTCGTTCCACTCATAAAAAAATCCCCCATTCATAGGTAAAATGATTTGTCCGTTCAACGCGTTAAAGTAGAAAAGACATGTAATATATTATAATGGTGAAATGCAGAAAAAGCAAGGGAAATTCTCTTGATTTTTTGTTCTATGGTTGCTATAATAAGCGTGAGTGTGGGGCGGAGGATAAACTTCGGCCCTTTTGCAGCTAACTATAAACGGAATCAACAAGATAAAGAGGTTAAATCAATGACAAGAATAGACATTATTTCAGGTTTCCTGGGCGCAGGAAAAACAACCCTGATCAAAAAACTCCTCGGAGATGCACTGAAAGGCCAGCAGGTTGTTCTGATCGAGAACGAATTCGGTGAAATCGGAATCGACGGAGGCTTCTTAAAAGATGCCGGTATCGAAATCCGTGAAATGAACTCCGGCTGCATCTGCTGCTCTCTTGTGGGAGACTTCGGCGCAGCATTAAAAGACGTTATCACCAAATATCACCCGGACCGCATCATCATCGAGCCGTCCGGCGTAGGTAAACTCTCCGACGTCATCAAGGCTGTAGACGGTATAGAAAAAGAAGCCGGCGTAGCCCTGAATTCCGCAACAACCGTAGTCGACGTTATGAAATGCAAAATGCATCTCAGAAACTTCGGCGAATTCTTCGAGAATCAGGTAAAGAGCGCAGGAACCATCATCCTGAGCCGTACCGATAAAGCCGATACGGAAAAAGTAGAGGCAGCAGTAAAAATGCTCCGCGAACTGAATCCGGAAGCACACATTATTACCACACCGGTTGAAGTACTGGGTGGTAAGAAAGTACTCGATACGATGGAAGGTGCCATCATCAACCTTGCGCAGGTAGAAGAGGAAGAGCATCATCACCATCATCATGACCACGACGAGTGCTGCTGCGGCCATGACCACGATGAGGAGCATGAGCACCATCATCACGATCATGATGACGAGTGCTGCTGCGGTCACGATCACGAGGAGCACGAGCACCATCATCACGACCATGATGACGAATGCTGCTGCGGTCACGATCACGAGGAACACGAGCATCACCATCATGACCATGATGACGAATGCTGCTGCGGTCACGATCACGACCATGAGCATCATCATCACGATGATGCGTGTGGCTGCGGTCACGAGCATCACCATCATCACCACGCAGACGAAGTTTTCACAAGCTGGGGTCAGGAGACTGTGAAGACCTTTACCAAAGAGCAGATCGAAGGCATCTTAAAGAAACTTTCCGAGGATACCGCTTATGGTATGGTTCTTCGTGCCAAAGGTATGGTAGCAGGCGCCGATGGACAGTGGATCTATTTCGATATGGTTCCGGAAGAGTACGAAGTACGTGACGGAGCACCGGAATTCACCGGAAGAATCTGTGTCATCGGTTCCAAATTAGCAGAAGATAAGCTGGCAGAGCTGTTCGGACTGTAAAAATACAAAGTAGCTGCGAAAATTACGGTCCGCAGGGTACCTGTGAACTGTAGTGAAGCTGCCGCATCAGAAACAAAATCCGATGTGGCAGCTTTTTTCTTGATTTAGAGACAAAGCAAAAGGTACGCCCGGAATCTTAGCCGCAAAAGCAAGTGCAGAAAGATTCCGGGAGTACGTCAAAGACAACGGAGGTACAAAATGTACGAAGAAGACGAAGTAGAAATTCCGATTTATCTCATAACAGGATTTCTGGAGAGTGGAAAAACCTCTTTTATCAATTTTACCGTAGCACAGGACTATTTCCAGATCGACGGACCAACCCTTCTGATCACAACCGAAGAAGGTGAAGTAGAGTACGACGAAAAAGAACTGCTCAAACACAACACCGTCCTGGAAATCGTAGAAGGACCAGAGCAGTTTACCCTGGATTACCTGAAAAAACTGAACCGCAAATACCGCCCGGAGCGAATCATTCTCGAATACAACCCGCTCTGGAGCGTAAAAAAACTCGAAGAAATGGAACTGCCGCGCGGTTGGGGCATCGTACAGGAGATCGTGACCGTCGACGCAAGCTGCTTCCAGATCTATATGCAGAACATGAAATCCGTCTTCATGGAGATGGCAAAAAATGCCGATATGGTCATGTTCAACCGCTGCCGTCCGGAAGATCCGCTTCCATCCTTCCGCCGCAGCATCAAAGTAGTCAACCAGGCGTGCGACGTTCTGTTTGAGAATGAAGAAGGCGAAATTGACAACATTTTTGAGGATCAGATGCCGTTTGATACCGATGCCGATGTGATCGAGATTGATGACGCTGATTACGGAATCTGGTATGTCGATATGGGCGACAACCCGGAGCGCTACGAGGGCAAAACCGTTCATTTCCGAGGCATGGTATTAAAGAGCAAAGACGTCGGAGCTGATTTCTTTGTCCCGGGCCGTATGGCAATGACCTGCTGTGCAGACGATACTTCCTTTATCGGTTACGTCTGCAAATGCGCAAGCGCCAAATCTCTCGTAATGGGTTCCTGGGTTGACGTGACTGCAACTGTAAAATGGGGCTATATGAAGGTTTACGATGGCGAAGGCCCGGTTCTGTATGCAAAAGAAATCAAACCGGCCAAGAAACCGGAGAGCGAACTGGTATACTTTAACTAAACATTGCCGAAGCATTTCAGCGAATAAAAGAGCAGGAAAAAGGCTGCTCTTTTGTTCGTGTTCTTTCTTTATGACAGATGGAAAAACAATATATCATTTTTCGGTGCGGCGAAGCAGCTATTCGGTTATGCGCAAGTAGCGAAGTGGATGGAGAATATCCGTTTTGACCGTGACGTGAACAAAAACTGCGCCGGAAAATGGTCTGATGACAGGAGAATTTATGTATATTATAGTAGGTCTGGGAAATCCAACGCGCCAGTACGAAGGGACGAAGCACAATGTCGGATTTGATACCATCGATTATCTGATCGATGAATATCAGATCCCTTCCTCCGGTACAGGCCACAAGGCTCTGTTCGGAAAAGGCATGATCGCAGGTCAGAAGGTTATCGTTGCAAAGCCGATGACGTATATGAATCTGAGCGGTGAGTCTGTGCGGGAGCTGGTGAACTATTACAAAGTGGATCCGGAGAGCGAGCTGATCGTGGTTTACGATGATATCAGCCTGGCGCCGGGACAGATCCGTATCCGCAAAAAAGGAAGCGCGGGCGGCCACAATGGCATCAAAAACATCATTGCCAATCTTGGCACCGACCGATTTATGCGTGTGAAGGTCGGCGTCGGTGAGAAACCGAAAAACTGGGATCTGGCGGACTACGTGTTAAGTCCGTTTACGAAAGACGAACGTCCCCTTGTAAATCTGGCGATCGAGCATGCGGCAAAAGCAATCGAGCAGATGCTGAACGGGGATGTGGACGCAGCTATGAATGAGTATAACCGCAAATCTGCAAACCCGGCAGAGTAAGGAAAATGAAAGCGTTATTAGAACCGATCAAAGAAATTGCCCGTTTTGACGAGCTGTTCCGTGATCTGAAAAAAGGAACCGCAGGTGTGACGGTGATCTCGGGCTGTCTGGAAAGCCAGAAAGCCCACATGATTGCAGGTCTCTCCGAGGATGCCCCGGTGCGGCTTCTGATCGCGGAAAATGAATTAAAAGCAAAAGAATTATATGAGGATTACCGGATGTACGATGCGGAGACGCTGTATTATCCGGCGAAGGACCTGATTTTCTATCAGGCGGACATTCACGGAAATCTTCTGATCCGGCAGCGGCTTCAGGTCATCCAGGCACTTCTTGAGCGGAAGGAAGTTACCATCATCACCAGTGTGGGGGGATGTATGGACTTTCTTCTGCCTCTTGACGTGTTTGAAAAGCACTGTATCCATCTGCGCAATGACAGCGAATTCGATCTGGATAAAATAAGAAAAGAGCTGGTGCGGCTCGGCTATGAGAGTACCTTTCAGGTGGAGTCGACCGGTCAGTTTTCCGTCCGCGGCGGCATTCTCGATATTTATCCGCTGACGGAACAGAACCCGATCCGGATTGAGCTCTGGGGCGATGAGATAGATTCCATCCGAAGCTTCGATGCGGAGAGCCAGCGGTCGATTGAAAACCTCGAGGAAATCACAATCTATCCGGCATCGGAGCTGATTTTAACAGAGAATACGATTGCGCGCGGTGTGAAAGCGATTAAAAAAGAGGCAAAAGCGCAGAGCACAAAATTCCGCGACAAGATGATGACGGAGGAAGCGGCGCGTATCCGCCATGCGGCAGAGGAAATCTGCGATCAGATCGGCGAGGGCGAAATTCTGCAGGGAGCGGAGCAGTATCTTCATTATTTTTATCCGGAGACCGTCTCGTTTCTTGAGTATCTGCCGGAGAACAGCCGCATTTTCCTCGATGAGCCGAACCGCATCATCGAGTGTGCCGATGCGCTGGAAGCAGAATTTCAGGAGAGCGTGAGCCACCGTCTCGAAAAGGGATACCTCCTGCCGGGACAGGCGAAGCTGATGTGCAGTACGGCGGAGCTTGTGGCAAAACTGAACCGCCGCGGCTGTGTTGCCGTATCGCTGATGGAGCCGCAGAAGGGCGAGTGGAATATCCGTGACGAATTCAGTGTGACGGTGAAATCGGTCAATTCGTATAACAATCAGTTCCCGCTTCTGGTAAAAGATCTGAAATCCTGGAAAAAAGCGGGTTACCGTATTGTACTGGCGAGTCCGTCGCGGACGAGGGCGCAGCATCTGGCAGAGGACCTGCAGAATGAGGAGATTCCGGCCTTCTACAGCGAGAATGAGGAGCGTGTTCTGAAACCGGGCGAGGTCATGCTGATCCACGGCGCGGCCCGCAGAGGCTTTGAATATCCGATGCAGAAATTTGTGCTGATTACAGAGACGGATATTTTTGGAAAAGAGAAGAAGAAAAACCGGAAGAAATCGGAGTATTCCGGTCAGAAAATCCAGAATTTTGCGGATCTATCGATCGGTGACTATGTCGTGCATGAGAGCCACGGTCTTGGTATTTACCGCGGTATCGAAAAAATTGAGATGGACCGCGTAACGCGTGATTACATGAAAATCGAGTATGCGGGCGGATCGAACCTCTATGTGCTGGCCACCCAGCTTGATACGCTGCAGAAGTATGCGTCCGGCGAAGCTGCAAAGGTGCCGAAGCTGAATAAAATCGGCGGTCAGGAATGGAATAAGACGAAAACACGGGTTCGCCATGCGGTAAAAAATATTGCACAGGATCTCGTGAAGCTGTATGCCGAGCGGCAGGCGTCATCCGGCTATCAGTTCGGAAAGGATACGATCTGGCAGAAGGAATTTGAGGAACTGTTTCCGTTTGAGGAGACGGACGATCAGCTTGCGGCGATCGAGGCGACAAAGGCGGACATGGAGAGCAAAAAGATCATGGACCGCCTGATCTGCGGCGATGTCGGATACGGCAAAACCGAGGTTGCAATCCGTGCAGCGTTCAAGGCAGTACAGGAGAGCAAACAGGTCGTCTACCTCGTTCCGACCACTATTCTGGCACAGCAGCATTACAATACGTTCGTTGAGCGCATGAAGGACTTTCCGGTGCGCGTTGATCTTCTGTGCCGGTTCCGCACGCCGGCAGAGCAGAAAAAAACGCTGGAGGATCTGAAAAAAGGACTCGTGGATATTGTCATCGGAACACACCGCGTTCTGTCGAAGGACGTAAAGTTCAAAGATCTTGGCCTTCTGATTGTCGATGAGGAGCAGCGGTTCGGCGTGACGCATAAAGAAAAAATCAAACAGCTGCAAAAAAATGTGGATGTTCTGACACTGACGGCGACGCCGATTCCACGTACCATGCACATGAGCCTGATCGGCATCCGGGATATGAGTGTGCTCGAGGAAGCACCGCAGGATCGCCAGCCGATCCAGACCTTTGTCTGTGAATACAATGAAGAAATGGTCCGCGAGGCGATTAACCGTGAACTTGCGCGGGGCGGGCAGGTTTACTATGTCTATAACCGTGTCCAGTCGATTGCGGATATGGCGAACACGATCCAGAAGCTCGTGCCGGATGCAAATGTGGGCTTTGCGCACGGGCAGATGAAGGAGCGCGAGCTCGAGAAGATCATGTACGGATTTATCAACGGAGAGATCGATGTGCTCGTGTCAACAACGATCATTGAGACAGGACTCGATATTTCGAATGTCAATACCATGATTATCCATGATTCCGACCAGATGGGACTGTCACAGCTCTATCAGCTCCGCGGCCGCGTCGGACGGTCGAACCGGACTTCCTACGCATTTCTGATGTACCGCAGAAACAAGATGTTGAAGGAAGTGGCGGAGAAGCGTCTCCATGCGATTCGTGAATTTACGGAGATGGGAAGTGGCTTTAAAATTGCAATGCGTGATCTTGAGATTCGTGGCGCCGGAAATCTGCTGGGCGCAGAGCAGTCGGGCCATATGGAATCGGTTGGATACGATCTCTATTGTAAAATGCTCGCAGAGGCTGTCCAGGAGGCGAAGGGCATCGCACCGGCAGAAGCGTTCGAGACAACGATTGATCTGAATGTCAGTGCCTATATTCCGGACAGCTACATCAGCAACGAGTCTCTGAAGCTTGACACCTATAAGCGAATTGCGGCGATTGAAAATAAGGAAGAGTATGAGGACATGACGGAGGAGCTGACCGACCGCTTCGGGGAACCGCCGAAAAATGTACAGAATCTTCTGGCTGTCGCAGAACTGAAAGCGCTGGCGCACTGTGCGTATGTGACGGAGCTGAAACAGATGGGCGATTCGGTACGAGTCACCTTACAGCAGCATGCAAAAATCGATGTGGCGCGGATTCCGGAGCTGCTGCAGAAATACCGAGACGAACTGAAATTCCAGATGGAGTCGCTGGCGTTTGTCTACACGCCGCGGCGGAGAAATTCAAAGGAAAAGATCGATCTGCTGGAGAAGAGCCATGCACTGGTGGAAGATCTGCTGCAGATCACGCAGGAGTGAAACACTCGCATACCCCCAAAATCGTGTGAAAAAGGCGTGAACAGGGAAGAAAAAAGTTGCCCTGTATCAACAAAAAGGGTATAATAGGAAAAGCGTTTATAAAAATCGATGCAGGACCGGAAATTCGAACGTGTAAAAAGAAAAACTCTTTTTGAGCATACATTTCGCCCTGCATGAGGAGGAAGTAATGAAAAATTTAAAAGCAAAAGCAGTCTGCGTTATGCTGAGTGCTTCGATGGCAGCGATGGGACTGACTGGCTGCGGTTCCGACAATGTGGACGGAACAAAAACGGCAATTACTGTAAATGACGAGTCGATTACACTCGGACAGGCAAATTTCATGCTGAGATATCAGCAGGCAACCATGTACAATTATTATTCCAAGATGTACTCGATGTACGGAATGCAGATGCCGTCTGAGATGTACGACAAGGAAGGCGACGATGGAAAGACTACCGGGGAAACGTTCAAGGAGCAGTCTCTTGATACGATCGAAAAAGAGCTTCTGATGCGGCAGCACGCAGAGGAATACGGAATTTCCCTGACAGACGAGGAAAAACAGCAGGCGAAAGAGGCTGCACAGGCATTCGCAGATAAGAACGGTGACGATGTGATGAAAAAGCTGCACGCAACCGTTGAGGACATCCAGGATGCACTGGAGCTGTATGTTATTCAAACCAAAATTTATGATCCGATCATCGCAAATGTAGATACCGAGGTATCCGATGAAGAGGCAAAGCAGACCTCCATCAGCTACATCACGGTATCCACAGCAGGAACCGAGAAGGATGACGATGGAAAAACGATTGATTTGACGGACGAGGAAAAAGCGGCAAAGAAAGAAATCGCACAGAGATTCCTGGATCTCTTAAAAGAGTCTGAGGATCCTGCAGCCGCATCGTTTACCGATCTGCGCAAGGAGCTGAACGATCAGTTAAATGCGGAGAATACCGCAGATTCCACCGATTCTGCCGACAGCTCCGATGAGAGCAGCTCTTCTTCCGATGCTTCCGACACAAGCGCATCCGACGCTTCAAGCGCGAGCACATCGAGCAGTTCCGACAGCGATTCCTCCTCAGAAGTTTCATATCTGACCTCTTCCGAGACATCCTTTGGAACCGGATCGGAGAAAGACGATGACGATACCTGTTCTCTTGGAGATAAAGTAGCGGAAGAAGCAGCAAAGCTGAAGGATGGCGAGTATTATGACGGTGTCATCGAAGGCGACGATGCATATTATGTGATCCGTGTAGATAAAGCATTCGACGAGGATAAAACCGAGTCCAGAAGACAGACCATCATTTCCAACCGCAAATCGGATAAGTACAACGATACACTGGATGGATGGGTAAAGGAGAGCGATATCAAGGTCGCATCCAACTGGAAAAAGCTTGAAGTAACGGACGCAGATCTGTATACGATGACAGTTGACAGCGCTTCTACAGATTCCACAGATGGAACCACAACCGACAGTACAACAACGGACAGTACCGCAACGGACAGTACAACGTCTGACAGCACGACATCAGGCAGTACCGAAACGACATCGACAAGCAGCACAGGCACTGCTTCAACGTCTTCAAGCACTGCAGAATAAAAGCATACGATACAGGACAAACGGCAGCCGGATCCGGGAGAGGGGTCCGGCTGCTGTTTGTGTCTGAAAATATTTTGGAACAAAAAAAAGAAAATAATAGGGAATTTGTAGAATAAATTGACAATAGTAAGAAGCTTATTTAAAATGAAATTACAACCAGAGTGTATCTCGCAAATTGCGGAAATAATTTTTCGGACACGCTCTAATGTTCAGGCGAAAACGATGTACCAGGAAAGAAGGTGGAGAAATGAAGAAGGCAGTAATTTCCGTACTTGTCGGTACAGCAGTATTGGCTTTCGTTGCGTGTGGAAAAAATGCTGCAACGGAAAACAGTTCCGATTCGGGTGTTTCAACGGTATCGGCATCCTCGCAGGTGGAAAATGGACAGAAAGCAACCCGTGTGAACCAGGGAACAAATTTGTCTCCGGGGTCACCGAAGAATATCCCGTCCGGTGGGGGGAACAGCTCGGGCAGGACACATCATTCGGAGACGCATCATTCGGAGACACATCATTCGGAGACACATCATTCAGACGCGCATCATGATTAAGGATGTCAGGGTTTGCTGAACATCCGTGAACGGAAACAGGAGAAGGGGTATCCAAAACGGATACCTCTTTTTTTACTTGTCGGGAAAACAATACAATGCTATACTGAACATGAATTTGACGCGAAAAGCGCGGCAGGTTCAGAAAAAACAGCCGGGATTTGTCAGTATACGCGGACATGTGCTGCAGGTAACTCGGGCAGAATGGAGAAAAGAAAATGACAAGAGAAGAATTTGAACAGCTTGCCGGAGCAGGTGTCATTTTATTGGATGGCGCAACCGGATCAAATCTGACAAAAGCGGGAATGCCAAAAGGAGTCAGTACAGAGCTTTGGGTTCTGGAGCACCCTGATATTCTGGCAAATTTACAGAAGGCTTACGTGGAGGCGGGAAGCCAGATTGTCTATGCGCCGACCTTTGGTGCAAACAGATTGAAATTAGCGGATTATGGAAGAGAAAACGAGGTGGAGGAGCTGAATGCACGCCTGGTGGACATCTCGAAAAAAGCGCTTGCCGGAACAGGTGCGCTGATCGCGGGAGATTTTTCCACACCAGGAAAAATGCTGCAGCCAAAAGGCGATCTCTCTTATGAAGAGCTGCTGGAATCCTACACAGAGCAGGTAACAGCGGTAGCAAATGCGGGCGTTGATCTTCTGGTAGCGGAGACGATGCTGAGCGTAGACGAAACGTGTGTCTTTATGGATGCTGCACTTTCTGTCTGCGATCTGCCGATTATGTGTTCTCTGACGCTGGAAGCAGACGGTTCTGCCCTGTTCGGCGGAAACGCTGTGGAAGCAGTTGAGACACTGCAGGAAATGGGAGCATCCGCCGTAGGACTGAACTGCTCGGTCGGACCGGATCAGCTTGAGGCAGTCGTAAATTCCATGAAAAAAGTGGCAAGAGTACCGGTTATCGTAAAACCGAATGCCGGCCTGCCGAAAATCACGCCGACCGGTGAGGCAATCTACAGCATGGATGCGCCGACGTTTGCAAAATATATGAACATTCTGGTAGACGCGGGTGCAGGCATTGTCGGCGGCTGCTGCGGAACGACACCGGAGTATATTCGTCTGGTGAAAGAAATGCTGGATGCGAGAAAGTAAATCAAAGATTACAATTCGCAGGAAACTGTGAGATGTAATGAATTCCCCTGTTGCGGACAAAATCCGTACGGGGGAATTTTTTTGCAAAACAGAGTTCAACGATCTGGTCTGATGGACAGTCTGGGTGGAGAAAAAAAGATAGGAAGTCTGGAAAAAGACATGGAATTGTGGAGAAAAGTCTGGTAGAATACGTGTCGTGTGGAAAACTTTCTGCAAGAAAGGATGATGAAGGATGTATCAGAATTATATTTTTGATTTATATGGAACCCTGGTAGATATACATACGAATGAAAAGAAAGCGTATCTCTGGAAAAAAATGAGCCTGTTCTTTGGGATGAAAGGCGCCGCCTATGAGCCGAAAGAACTCCGGATGGCGTATGAGACAAAAATCAAAGAGCAGGAAGCTGCGCTTAAAATGGAATGCCGCGGCAGCCATGTACCGGAAATCGACATTGCGGATGTGTTCCGGCAGCTGTTTGAGGATCAAGCTGTTTCGGTAACGGAAAAAGAAATTGCAGATCTGGCGAAAATGTTCCGTGCGATTTCGATAGAAGAACTGAAATTGTTCCCCGGCGTGCCGGAAATGCTGCAGCGTTTAAAAGACGCAGGAAAGAAGGTTTTTCTGCTGTCCAACGCACAGGCGCTTTTCACCGCGCCGGAAATTTCCCTGCTCGGCCTTACGAAATACTTTGATGGAATCCTGCTCTCATCGGATGCCGGTGTGAAAAAACCGGATCCGGCGTTTTATGAGATGCTGCTGAAGCAGTATCACCTCGATCCGGCAGAATGCCTGATGACAGGAAATGACGATATCGCTGACTGCCACGGTGCAGCCTCTGCCGGAATTGCAAGCCGTTACGTGGCAACGCGCCAGTCACCGAAAATAAACGACCCGCTGCCGGAAAACTGTGAGAAGATCGCGGCGATTGCGGAGTTATTTTAAC
>OBAF01001505.1_pt1 | contig 13640 bp, 10 predicted proteins | sample 1517851 | NCBI WGS metagenome assembly OBAF01 (sample SAMN04571706, study PRJEB22368) | human gut metagenome | biome: human gut; material: stool | host: Homo sapiens | place: Luxembourg | collected 2012-10-19 | reverse complement strand
TGCACCTTTTGCAATGCGGTTCTTGCGGCTTGGATTCATGAGCGACGGATTACGTCTCTCCTCCGGTGTCATGGAATAAATGATCGCCTCTGTGCGCGCCATGTTCTTCTCGGCTGCTTCCTGATCGATCTCTGGCATCTTTCCTTTGCCCATTCCCATTCCAAGACCAGGCATCATTCCAAGGATACTGGATAATCCGCCCATTTTCTTCATCTGACTCATGGATTCCAGATACATCTCGAAGTCAAATTCATTTTTGCGCATCTTCTGCTCAATACGCTTTGCCTGCTCCTCATCGATATCAGCCTGTGCCTTCTCGATCAGTGTCAGCACGTCACCCATACCAAGGATTCTTGAAGCCATTCTGTCAGGATAAAACTGCTCCAGATCGGAAAGTTTTTCTCCCATACCTACATATAAAATAGGTCTTCCGGTAACAGCACGGATGGAAAGTGCCGCACCGCCTCTGGTGTCACCATCTAACTTTGTCAAGATCACACCATCTATGCCAACCTTTTCATCAAACATCTTGGCTACATTCACTGCATCCTGTCCAGTCATGGCATCCACAACTAAAACGGTCTGATGAACGGTAACATTCTCTTTGATCTCCTGTAACTCAGCCATCATGTCATCATCAATATGAAGACGTCCTGCTGTATCCAGGATTACGATATTAAACTCATTCTTTGCCGCATGCTCGATTGCTGCTTTGGCAATGTTCACAGGTTTGATCTTATCTCCCATGGAAAATACTTCCACGCCCTGCTTCTCACCATTGATCTGTAACTGTTCAATCGCACCCGGACGGTAAATATCACAGGCAGTCAGTAATACTTTCTTTCCTTTCAGCTTAAACTTTCCTGCAAGCTTTGCTGCGGTGGTTGTTTTACCTGCACCCTGTAAACCTTCCATCATAATGACCGTCAATGCTTTTCCCGGCTGAAGCTTAATCTCTGTTGTCTCAGAGCCCATCAGCTTCACCATCTCTTCATTTACAATCTTAATGACCATCTGCCCAGGATTCAGTCCGTTCATCACGTCCTGTCCGATTGCGCGTTCCTGCACATCTTTTACAAACTGCTTTACGACTTTGAAGTTAACATCTGCTTCTAAAAGAGCCATCTTAACTTCCTTCAAAGCTGCCTTGACATCATCCTCTGTCAAACGGCCTTTGCTTCGCAGGTTTTTGAATACATTTTGAAGTTTTTCAGATAAACTGTCAAATGCCATCTTATAGCTCCTCTAAAATCTGATTGGAAATCTGCCCGATTTCCTCCATAATCGCTTCATTGTGACTGGAATGAAACTCCTTCGCCAGTGCATCAATCTGTGCTACTTTCTGCTTTGCTGACTGAAACTTTGCGATCAGATGAAGTTTTTCTTCATATCCTTCCAGAGCCTTGGTACAACGCTTGATCATATCATGCACACCCTGGCGGCTGATTCCCTCTTCATTTGCAATCTCTCCAAGAGAAAGGTCATTGAACACGAAGTCCTCATATATTCTTCTCTGGTGTTCGTTCAGCAGTTCTCCGTAGAAATCATAGAGATAAGCCTGTTCGATTTTCTCTTCCATTCTTCACACCATGCCTTTATTTTACTATCCATACATCGGCACCTTTGCTAAGATAACATAAAAAGGAATGGGTGTCAAGCATTTTTTCTTTACAGTAAAGGATTTTTGCTTGACACCTGTAATTTTGCTTTTGACTATTTTTTCAGTGTCTCATAGATTGCTGCCTCATCATAATCCGGTGCGGCTTTGAGCGCTGCTTCATAAACAGGTGTGATCGTCTCGACTGTCTCCTCAAGTTCATCCGCAATCTCTGCAACATTCTTGCCTCGTTTTATTTTCTTCACGACCTTTGAAATCAGGGTTTGTTCTGTCACACGTTCTGTAACCTCTTCTGTCACTCGTTCTGTCACTCGTTCTGTAACCCTTTCCGTTACCTGTTCTTCAAAAAGATCACTTATATTACACATATCATCCACACATCCTTCCATCTCTGTCGACATCACAAAATCATAATCTTCTTCCAGTTTCTTTTTCTTGGTTTCTCTGGGTGTCTGTGAAAAAAGAAGCTCTAGCATTGCAATCAATTTGTTTTTGGATACCTCTGCATCTGCATTTTCACGGATTCTGATAATAGCTCCGTTTATCAGTGAAAGATCAGGTTTCCATATGCTTTCACCATATATCATATTCGCTTCCAGTCCTAATTTAATAATGGAATCTTCTTCCTTTCCCGTATCCATACAGATCCAGATGCTATATACAGGTTTTAAATCATCATAGGAAGAATTGATAAACTCTACATTTTTCTGGGATGAGATCATCCGGGAAATATAATAGGTCATACGGTTCTCTATGTGATATTTGAGTTTCGAAACCTTTGTACTTTTCTGAGCTTCAATATTGATCAAAAACTTCATCGTCTTTTCTTTATGATACAACGGAAATCGAATATCGTAAACTATTTTTCCGTTTTCTTCTTCAATATCTTCTGTTCCGATGCTTAAATTTTTCACACTGAGAAGTTCCGGCACGCTCAATGTAACTGTCGGCTCCCCAATACAGGGAATAATTTCTTCCACGGACATTTGCTCAAATTCTGTCACCACATTTTTTACAATTCTCGCAAGTACCTGTGGATCTGCCAGAATACACTTGGCATAGTCATCCCTCTTTGCTTTCTGCAGTCCGATCTCATCTAAAGTCTCCGAAAGATTCGTATTCACTTTTCTATAAATCATAGGCATTTTCTCCTTCTTAAGTAACCTGATTTTTCAGTAGAAAAACAAATAGTTTCAATAACCACTCTGCTTTTCATTATCAAATTAAAATCATTGGGATATACGACCGATATGGTCTGTGTTGATAATCCTGTTTGTTCCTAAATATATGACTGTACCAGCAGCCTTTCGCACTCAGACTTGTGCCTGTTCGATTTCTGATTAACGCTACTGTACCATATTTGAATAATAGAAACAATACTTTCGAAAATTTTCAGCAAAATAAACAAAGAACCGGGTGCCCAACTTTTCATCGGGTATCCGGTTCTCTGCCTTTATCTCTTAAAACACAATCGCCGCCTGCACGATCGCACACGCAATGCTCACGATCGAAAGTGCTCCATATATTTTTTCTGTTTTCTTATCTGTGATAAAATACCCTGCGCTTGTGAAAAGAAACACGATCACGCAGATCATAAATGGAACATATTTCATCCGGTTCACGCTCTTTTATAAGAAGATATACTTACATACAAACAATACAGCAAGTACATACATTAACGGTGTGATTTTCTTTGCCTTACCGCAGATCACATTGATCACAACGTAAGAGATAACACCGATTGCGATACCTTCTGAAATGCTGTACATCAGTGGCATTGCGAGCATACATAAGTAAGCTGGAATTGCCTCTGTCATATCCGTAAAGTCAATAGAGATCACTGTTGTTACCATTAAAAATCCTACGAAAATCAATGCCGGAGCTGTTGCAAATCCCGGGATTGCGCAGAAAATTGGTGAGAAGAAAATAGCAAGCAGGAATAAGAAACCTGTCACTACAGAGGCAAGTCCTGTTCTCGCACCTTCTGCCACACCGGAAGAACTCTCAACAAATGTTGTTGTTGTGGATGTACCAAGAACTGCACCTGCACTTGTTGCGATCGCATCTGCGAGCAGTGCCTGTTTGATCCTTGGAAGTTTATCATTCTCATCTAACATCTGTGCTTTGTTTGCCACACCGATCAAAGTTCCTAATGTATCAAACATATCAACGAATAAGAAGGATAAAATAATAACCACAAAATCAAATACTCTTACCGTAGAAAAATCTGCTTTAAAGCACTGTCCGAATGTCTCTCCTAAAGAAGTGAAATCTGTCAGTCCCCAGACCGGATATAAAGAATAAAATCCTGCTTCTGCATCCGGGATATAAAGACCAGCCGCCTGAGCGATCATTCCTAAGATCCATGTGGCAGCAATACCGATGAGGATTGCTCCTTTTACACCTCTGATATATAAAATAGAGATGATAAAAAGACCGATCAGTGCAAGGATCGCTCCGATTCCAAGTGTATGGAAATCTCCTGTAAAGTCAACGATCGTAACAAGTGTGGAATCGTTATTTACAACAATGTGGCCATCCTGTAAACCTAAAAATGCGATGAAGAAACCGATACCGACACTCACACCTTTTTTCAGAGTGGTAGGAATTGCATTGAAGATCGCCTCACGCACATTGGTAAGGGAGAGCACGATAAAAATCAGACCTTCTGCAAAAACTGCCATCAGGGCGATTTTCCAGTCGTATCCCATTGCGCCACATACCGTGTATGCAAAATAAGCATTTAATCCCATACCCGGGGCAAGTGCAAATGGATAATTTGCAAGCATTGCCATTGCCAGTGTTCCAATACAGGTCGCCATCAAAACTGCCGTCTTATCCATTCCTGCTGCTGCGAGCATGGATGGATTGACTGCAAGGATATACGCCATTGTCATAAATGTGGTGATACCCGCTAACACTTCTGTTTTCACAGTCGTGTTGTTCTCTTTTAATTTAAACATTTTCTCTAACATTCTAATCTCCCACTTTGTCTTACATCATTTTACAGTCACGGTCTCTCCTGACGTAACTGCATAGCATCTTCATATTTTATAAGGTTATTTTCCTTCGTATGTGATCACAGAGGCTACATCATATTTTGCCAGTTTTTCACGTCCCTTTAACCCTGCTAACTCCATTAAGAAAAGGATTTTTACAACTTCACCGCCAAGCTGCTCTACTAATTTACAGCTTGCTTCCATGGTTCCTCCGGTTGCGATCAGGTCATCCACTAATACAACCTTCTGTCCCGGTTTGACCGCATCCTTATGGATCTCGATCTCTGCTTTTCCATATTCAAGATCATATTCTGCTGAGACTGTCTCACAAGGAAGTTTTCCTTTTTTACGAACCGGAATAAAAGCTTTTCCAAGTGCATAGGCAATCGGCATTCCAAATATAAATCCTCTGGACTCCGCACCTGCAATAATGTCAAAATCTACTCCATCCAACAGTTTGATCATGGAATCGATCGACAGCTTTAATCCATCCGGATCCTGTAATACGCTTGTTACATCACGGAACATAATGCCCGGTTCCGGAAAATCCGGTATGGTTCTTACATACTCCTCTATTTTTTTCATTGATAATACCCCTTTCACTAAAAAGTCACAAATACACAACCATCATATATGATTATCTGCCAAGATTCAATTTAGTATTACTTATAAATCTTATAAGCTAGTGCGGACAACCTTTGGTTTGTAGCCTTCTTTTTCCAGCGCCTTGATGATCTGTTTCTTGTGATCCGTGCCAAAACACTCTAATGTAATGCGGAGTTCCACGGCTGCGCTTCGGTTTGTTGTGACAAACTGATTGTGTTCCAATTTGATGACATTTCCCTGTTGTGCCGCAATAATACCGGAAACTTTGCAGAGTTCGCCCGGCTTATCCGGAAGCAGAACTGACACTGTGAAGATTCTGTCTCTTAAGATCAGTCCCTGCTGTACCACAGAGGACATGGTGATGACATCCATATTACCGCCGCTTAAAATGGATACGATCCGTTTGTCGGACACATCCAGATGTTTTAATGCCGCTACAGTTAAAAGGCCTGAATTTTCCACGATCATCTTATGATTTTCCACCATGTCAAGGAACGCTGCTACCAGCTCATCATCCTCCACTGTGATGATATCATCCAGATTTTGCCGGATATAAGGGAAAATCTTACTGCCCGGTGTCTTAACGGCTGTACCGTCTGCAATCGTGCTGACAGTCGGAAGAGTTGTCACTTTTCCTGCTGCAAAAGACGCCTGCATACAGTTTGCCCCTGCCGGTTCTACACCGATCACTTTGATCTTTGGATTTAATAATTTTGCAAGAGTGGAAACGCCTGTTGCAAGTCCGCCTCCTCCGATCGGTACAAGAATATATTCTACCAGCGGAAGTTCTTTGAAGATTTCCATTGCGATCGTACCCTGACCGGTTGCAACTGCGAGATCATCAAATGGATGAATAAATGTATATCCCTCTTTCTCTGCGAGTTCGTAAGCCTTCTGGCATGCCTCATCGTACACATCTCCGTAAAGTACAACCTCTGCGCCGTAGCTCTTGGTACGGTTTACTTTGATGAGCGGTGTCGTGGTAGGCATGACAATGACTGCCTTGCATCCATAACATTTTGCAGCGTAGGCAACACCCTGCGCATGATTTCCTGCGGAGGCAGTGATAAGTCCCTTCGCTCTTTCCTCCTCGGTCAGTGTGCTGATCTTGTAATATGCACCACGCACTTTATAAGCACCTGTAAACTGCATATTCTCCGGTTTTAAATAAACCTTGTTTCCTGTCTGCTGGCTGAAATAATCACTGTAAACCAGTTTTGTCTCTGTCGTGACTTCCTTTACCTTTTCGGAAGCCTCCTCAAACTTGTCTAATGTAAGCATATTAATCCTCCTTGTTTTTTCGAAGAAAAAATCCAATTTCATATCATGAAATATGCTCCTCATGGGCGAGGAGAGGATTTGTCCTCCTGTACATCAAATAATGCATTCACAAACTGATTGGAATCGAATTTCTGCAAATCCTCGATTGTCTCCCCGACTCCGATATATTTTACCGGAATGCCAAGTTCTGAATGGATTGCAACGGCGATTCCACCCTTTGCTGTTCCATCCATTTTTGTCAGGATGATTCCGGTGATATCTGCCACATCTGCAAACTCTCTTGCCTGTGCGAGTGCATTCTGTCCGGTCGTTGCATCCAGAACAACCAGTGTCTCGCGGAACGCATCCGGATATTCTTTTTCCAGAATACGGTTAATCTTGCGAAGTTCTTCCATCAAATTCTTTTTATTATGAAGTCTGCCTGCGGTATCACATAAAAGTACATCTGCATTCCGCGCTTTTGCTGCTGCCACCGCATCATATACGATAGCTCCCGGATCAGCGCCTTCCTGTCCGCCGATCATCTCCACTCCGGCGCGGTTTGCCCATTCCTGAAGCTGTGTTCCGGCTGCGGCACGGAATGTATCTGCTGCTGCAAGGACAACTTTTTTGCCCTGATCTTTTAATTTTCCGGCAAGCTTTCCAACGGATGTCGTCTTTCCAACACCGTTGACACCGATCACCAGCACCACAGATTTCTCGTTTTCAAAACGATAGGCTGTCTCTCCGACATCCATCTGCTCTTTGATACTGTTGATCAGAAGTTCCTTGCACTCTGCCGGATCTTTGATATGATTTTCCTTTACTTTTTTCTTCAGGTTCTCAATGATAGCTTCCGTTGCATTGACACCGATATCACCCATAATGAGAATCTCTTCGATCTCTTCATAGAAATCGTCATCAATATTGGAAAATCCATTGAATACCGCATCAATGCCGGAAACAATATTATCCCTCGTCTTGCTCAGTCCGGAAACCAGACGGCTCCAGAAGCCTTTTTTTTCTTCGCTCATCCCTTTTTCCTCGTTTCTATATGATTTGTCCCATTGTGTCCTCTGAATTAGTTGCTCAGATCATCATCGATCAGATTGACCGAAACTAATGTGGAAACACCTTTTTCCTGCATGGTGATACCGTACAGACGATCCGCTGCAGCCATGGTGCCACGTCTGTGGGTAATGACAATAAACTGTGTGCTCTTCGTCAGCTTATGTAAGTATTTTGCAAAACGGCTGACGTTGGAATCATCCAAAGCCGCCTCGATCTCGTCTAACAGACAGAATGGAGATGGTTTTAAATTCTGGATTGCAAAAAGCAGTGAGATTGCTGTGAGAGATTTTTCTCCACCGGACATCTGCATCATATTCTGCAATTTCTTTCCTGGCGGCTGTGCGATGATACGGATACCGCACTCTAAGATATCCTCATCTTCTACAAGTTCAAGCGTTCCTTTTCCACCACCGAAAAGTTCCTTAAACACTTTATCAAACTCGCGCTGAATTTCTGCAAATTTTTCCATAAACTGTTTGCGCATTCCGGTATCCAGTTCTTCAATAATTCCAACCAGAGTCTTTTCTGCCTCAATCAGATCATCATGCTGTCCCTTTAAGAAACCGTAACGCTCCGAGATTTCTTTGTAATCTTCAATAGCATTGACATTGACATCTCCCAGTTTTCGAATGTCATCTTTGATGCCTGCAATCTGTTTTTTCAGATCCGTAAGATCCGAAAATGCCTCATTCCTCAACTCCATCGCTGCATGCAGTGTCAGCTCGTACTCCTCCCACATATAATTCGTCTGGTAGTTTCCGGCTTCTTCGAGTTTTTCTCTCTGACTGTTCAAACGGTAAATCTCTTTATCCAGGTCTGCGATTTTCCTGGAAACATCCTCCTGTTTCTGGAAAAATCCCTTGTAGGAAGCAGACATCTCCTCTTTCTTCCGGGTATGCTCTTTTAAAGCATTCTCCTGCTCTTTTTGATAATCTGTGGAGTTTAAAATTGTCTTTTTAATCTCCTCGATATCCTGACGTTTCTTCTCCACATCTGCTTTCGCATTCTTCGCTTCGTTTAACACGCCTTCGCGCTCGTCGTCAAACCGCCTGATCTCGCTCTGGATACGTGTGAGATTTTCCATTACGAATTCTGCCTTCTGACGGATTCCCGCAAGTTCTAATGTCACCTGTGATACCGCATTTGTGGCAGATTCCACGTCTGCACTTTTCGCATCCAGAATTTGCTGGAAGTTCTTATTTTCTTCCTCGATCTGGCTCTCACGATTTTTCACATATTCAATTTCTTCTGATATTTTTTCTTTATTATCGTTGATTTCCTGAAGCTGTTTCTCTATCTCACGGTTTTCTGCGATCAGTCCTGCATACACATTTTCACTTTCGTTCTTCTGCGCCGCTGCACGATCCACATTCATTTTTGCCGTATTCTGTAAAATCAGCTGCTCCTGTAGTTCTGCCTTATTGGCTTCGATATCATCCACGAGCAGACTCTGTGCTGTCTTGATATCCTCCAGCCGGTTGCGGCTTTCCCTGATCTTCTGTTCTGACTTGCTGATCAGTTCCTCTAATTCTTCGATCTCACGGTTTCTTCCGAGAAGATTACTGTTATTGCGGAATGCACCACCTGTCATGGAGCCACCTGGGCTTAAATACTCTCCCTCTAACGTTACGATATGAAGGGAATAATGATTCTTCTTTGCCAGTTTGATTGCAAAATCAATATTCTCTGTGACGATCACTCTTCCTAACAGGTAGGCAGTCACGCCCTCGTATTTTGCCTCTGTTTTAACTAACGTATTGGCAAGTCCAATGACGCCCGGTTCTTTTAGGGCATCCATATTTTTAAAGTTGCCTTTTCCATCTACACTTGTAAGAGGTAAAAAAGTTGCACGTCCCAGACGGTTCTCTTTTAAGAAAGAGATCATCTTCTTCGCAGTCTCTTCATCCTCGGTGACGATATTCTGGATATTTCCACCCAATGCCGTCTCGATGGCAACTTCATACTTCTTCTCCACCTGGATCAGATCAGAAACAACTCCAAGAAGTCCCTTATTCTGCTCCTTTTGTTCCATCACTTTGCGGATACTGTTACCATATCCATCATAGCGCTCTGCAATATTTTTCAGAGATTCTAATTTGGACTGCTGCTTGTTATATCTTGCAAGTGTCTCCTCTAATGTATGCGTTGTCTCAATGGATTTTTTCTTCCAGTCGCGGCTTTTCTCCTCCATGGAAAGTCCGGCCTGTTTCAGCTCTTTTATTTTCTGATTGATGGAATCTAAATCTTTCTGATACTCTGCTAAAACAGAATCTAAATCTGCTTCCTCTGTTTTTCTTGCAAGCAGTCTCTGGTTTAACTGAGCTTTTCGGATGTTGACCTGTTCTTCCATCGTGTCAAACCGCTGTTGTCTTGCCTTAATGGAAGCCTTGCTGTTCAACAGTTCAATCAATTCGCTTTTGCCTTTTTCCATGCCTTCCGTACATCTCGCGATCTCTGTCTGCAATGTCTGAAGTGCTTCTTCCGCTGCTTTTTTCTTTTCCTCAATCTCAGAGATCTGTGCGTCCAGAGTAACCTTTTCTTCCTCATAAGTCTTTCCGGAAGAAATACGTTCTTCTTTCTCATGGTCGATGGCATCCAGACGGCTCTGCATATGTTCATCCGTATGCTCTGCCGAACGGATCTGCTCGTTTAAGATTTCAATCTGGCTCTCCAGCCTGTTCTTTGTCACAGCGGACTGACTCATCTCGTCACGGATCGCATTGATCTTTTCGTCCTCTGCCGCCATATCCTGTTCAAGCTTTTCATATTCTGTTTTTATCTGCTCATAACTTTCTTTTGCTTCCTGATAATCACGATCCGCAATCGAATAGTTTTCTTTGACTTCCTGTAACTGTCTGTCAATACGCTCCATTTCCAATAAGAACATATTGACATCAAACGTTTTTAACTCTTCTTTTTTCTTTAAATAAATACGGGCTTTTTCCGCCTGGCGCTCCAACGGACCGACCTGACGCTCTAACTCTGCCAGAATATCATTGACACGCACCAGATTTTCCCGCTCGTTCTCTAACTTTTTCTGGGCAGTTGCTTTTCGCTTTTTATACTTTACGATTCCTGCCGCCTCGTCAAAAAGTTCTCTTCGCTCTTCCGGTTTACCATTTAAGATACGCTCGATCTGTCCCTGACCGATAATAGAATATCCCTCTTTACCGATACCGGTATCATAGAAAAGTTCTGTGACATCTTTCAGACGACACGGACTTCCATTAATCAGATACTCACTCTCGCCGGAACGGTAAACACGTCTTGACACCGTAACTTCCTCGAAATCAATGGCAAGCTGATGATCTGAGTTGTCCATAGTGATTGCAACATATGCATAACTTAAAGGTTTTCTGTTTTCTGTACCGGCAAAAATAACATCCTGCATGCTTGCACCACGAAGCTGTTTTGCACTCTGTTCTCCCAATACCCAGCGCACTGCATCTGCGACATTACTCTTACCACTACCATTTGGTCCAACGATCCCGGTGATCCCATTGTGAAAATCGAATACGATCTTATTTGCAAATGACTTGAATCCCTGAACTTCTATACTTTTCAGATACATTTCATAACTCCGTTTCCTGCATTATTTTTTCTGGACCGGTTTTAAAAGCAGCAGTGCCTGATAGGCAGCTTCCTGCTCGGCAGCCTTCTTTGTATGACCGATTCCTGTTCCGATCACCCGCTCGCCAATCCTTGCCTCTACTGAGAAGCGTTTGTCATGGTCTGGTCCTTCCTCTGAAATTAATCTGTAATTCAATTCTTCCTCATAATGTCCCTGCACGACTTCCTGTAAACTTGTCTTGCAGTCATAGAAAAGCTTTTTATGTTCAATATCTGTTAAAATAAATTTATGGATAAACGTTTTTGCATGTTCAAATCCACCATCCAGATAAATTGCTCCGATCACTGCCTCTAATGCATCCGAGAGAATCGAATTGCGGTTTCTTCCACCTGTCAGATTTTCGCCCTTTCCAAGGAACAGATATTTGCCAAGTTCCATCTCTCTGGTACAGATTGCCAGCGTCGGTTCGCAGACCAGACTCGCACGCAGCTTTGTCAGATCTCCTTCCGACTTGTCCGGATATGCCTTATACAAAAAGTCACTGGAAACGATTTCCAACACCGCATCTCCCAAAAACTCCAGTCTTTCATTATCAGAATGTTTTCTCAAATGTTTCTCGTTCGCAAAAGAGCTGTGTGTCAATGCCTGACGCAGCAGTTTCTCCTGTTTGAATTCATATCCAATTTTATCCTGTAATTCTAAAAAATTTGCCATATTTTCTCCTCTCACAGAGGATTTTTCGTAATACCTCAGCCACCTGAGCCATTACCAAAAAACCTCTCCTCTTTTCTTATCAGTAACGTAAAGAGGCTGTCGCACATAGAAAAGATTTCGTTGCGACAGCCTGTATGCTTAAAAGTTATATTTATGAGTTTAAAGCATTTTTGATTTGTTCCACTGCGTCTCCAACTGTTACGATTTTCTCAGCTTCTTCATTTGGAATCTCAATATCAAATTCTTCCTCTAAGCCCATAATAATCTGGAAAACATCCAATGAATCTGCTCCAAGATCATCCACAAAAGTGGTTTCCATTGTGATTTCCTCTTCATCCACATTTAATACTTCAGCGATAATTTTTTTCAGTTTTTCGAATTCCATAATTACATTCCTTCCTGTTCTGCAGAACCTAAAATATTTTTCTTGATCTTACCATTAATATCCTGTTCTTTAAAAGTAACACACTGATAAATTGAATTGGTAACTTCCTTTGCCTTGGCACTTCCATGCGTCTTCACCACAAGACCATTCAATCCTAAAAGCGGTGCACCACCATATTGGGAGGCGTCAAATGTTTTCAGTGTAGATTTTAAAGCCGGCAATGCAAGCGCAGCGCCAATTTTGCTTCGCAGAGTACTCATCATACCCTTCTTGATTGCGCCAACCAGTGTACCCGCCAGTCCTTCGTACAGTTTTAAGATGACATTTCCCACAAACGCTTCACAGACAATGACATCTGCCTCGCCATGTGGAATCTCCCTTGCCTCAATACTGCCTACAAAATTAATGTCTGTACACTCTTTTAATAATGGAAATGTCTCTTTTACAAGCGCATTCCCCTTTTCCTCTTCTGCTCCAATATTTACAATTGCAACTCTTGGATTCTTAATTCCAAGAACATTTTCCATATAAATGGATCCCATCTTTGCAAACTGAACCAGATGTGATGCCCTCGCATCTACGTTCGCACCACAGTCGATCAATAAAGAGACTCCCTTTTCCGTAGGAATCAATGGTGCCAAAGGCGGTCTCTCAATTCCGCGGATTCTTCCAACGATAACCTGTCCTCCGACAAGGATAGCGCCTGAACTTCCGGCGGAAACAAAAGCATCTGCTTCTTTCTGCTTTACCATATTCATTCCAACAACAATTGATGACTGTTTCTTTTTTCGAATTGCATTCACTGGAGGTTCTGCTGTCTCGATCACTTCCTCAGCATGTACCACTTCAATCTGTTCTTTTGGGTAAGAATACTGTTTCAGTTCTTTCTCAACCACATCCTGCTGTCCTACCAACAGCACCTTGATGTCCGATCTGCCATTCACAGCATCGACTGCACCCTTGACTAACTCTCCCGGTGCATTATCTCCACCCATTGCATCCAGTGCAACTCTCGTGATTTCCTGTTGCATACACTTCTCCATTTCCTGCGTGTTAACTGCCTTACGAAAAGTGCTCCTTACACGTCTATAAGAAAATATACTATAACTTTTTCTATAAATCAATATATAATCACATTTGGTTTGTGTGATCACAGTTCTCAGTTTCTCAGTTGAAATACTCCATGTTCCGTTCCTTCTCTGCTTCTAAGTCTTCCGGCGTCATATATTTCTGAAAAATCTTTTCCAGAATGAAATTAGCAAGCAGCATATATACACATGGAATTATAAATACTGCCGGTGGGAATATATAAACTGCAAATGCTGCTGCAAGGAGCAGGGCAAAGAGAAGCAGTGTCTTCCACAGATTTCCCAGTGCGATCAGCGCTGCATTTTTTAAGATCATCTTTGTCTGATT
>OBAF01001498.1_pt1 | contig 13678 bp, 12 predicted proteins | sample 1517851 | NCBI WGS metagenome assembly OBAF01 (sample SAMN04571706, study PRJEB22368) | human gut metagenome | biome: human gut; material: stool | host: Homo sapiens | place: Luxembourg | collected 2012-10-19 | reverse complement strand
TATTTGTTGTGATTTAAAAGAAATAGAAACCAGACAGAGTTTAAATTACACTCCCATTGATACCGGTGAATAAAAACTGTCTCTAACTTTTTCTTGGATTTTAGTTTTTACCTTGTTTGTGAAAAATTGCACATCCAAATTATCAGCCCAGATAAGTACTGCTTCCATTAAATTATCAGCTTTGTATTGACTGATATAGGTACCATTCTTAAACTCTGCAATAAATGTAAACTTTTTCATTAGCAATTACTTTTTTGCGTTCATACTATGATTTTCACCTGAAAAGTCTTGTTTCGTTTTCCAATGTTTAACTTGGTTCTCAGTAACTTTTGGGTGCAAATTATCAATGATAACAGAGATACCCTGACATGTAAATGTTTTAGTTTCATGCCAGGGTAATAATCTAATAGTTATTGTTCAGTCGGTGACTTTTATCAAGAGACCGTTTTAACAATATGCAATGTCAGTAACGGACGGAATATCCGATATGATGTACTCCATACATTCTTTACTCCTTCTACTGCTATCGGATTGTTTTTAGACTTTTGAATGTATTTCAGCAGAACCTTCCGTTGCTGGCGATTCAAAATGTCTATGTTTGTAGCCCATAGCATAAGTCCTTCTTCCAACGTTGTCACTTCAAACTGATATGAGGCATTGTAATTACGAATATAGGTAATGAAAGTAAAGGTTGCTTTCTCTGATAGAGGAAACACTGTATCGCTCATGTCGGTTTCTATCATGTTTACATCATATAAGTACATTAACTTGTAATATTTCCTATCGCCACATCCCTCGTGGTATTTTTTTGCTATATTCGCATTGTAAAGAGATATTAGATCATCAATTAAAAAGAAATCACGCCAGACGTTTTTTACGCAGTCTAATTTTACTGGGCCATTGTCATGATAGCATTCCAGAGATTCACGAATAAGTAAAGACTTCATTTTTGAAGATATATGAGACGTGTCATGAACTAATTCACGAAATAAATCATTAGTCGGCATTTCTGATTGATACTGATGAACAAAGCAATGCTTATCGTTGGCATTAACTAAGAAAGTAAATGTTTTCATAATTTCATTTATTTCATGGTTGTTTCTGAGACTTGAATCTACCCTAATGTAGGAATATATTGTTCTATGCTAGGATGTTTTATTAGTCGTTTTTTTTACTGTCTCTACTATATTAAGAAGCAAAAGAGTACTAAATACAATAAAACATGTACACCAAACATTACTTAGACCATTTAATTTGGTAGGAGGATCTATATCACCATATTTGATATTCTTCTTAAATGACTTCAACTGTTTATCTGTAAAAAAATCGACATTATTTATCCATAAGTTCAAGGCTTCTTCTAATGTCTTTGCTACATACTGACTAATGTATGTCCCACCTTTATAGTCAGCAATAAATGTAAATAGTTTCATTTTAATTACCTCCTCTACCTCTTTGATGGTCATGGTCTCCTGCATAATCCATCTGTTTTTTATAGTGATCTCTTTGTTTTTTCAATGTTTCTAATTCTTTTTTCTCTTTCGCAGTTTTATTTGTTTTAGATTTTAAATTATCATATTTCTCTTTTGCTGTACTATAATCATTTGCAGCTTGTTGTCTTTTATCAATATTCGAATGCTTTTCATTCTTCCCGCTAGACTTTGAATACCCGCTTCCGTTATTACTACCTTCGCTAACTCTTCCTTTTTTGGAGAATAGCTTCATGAATCCACTTGTTCCCATCAATGAACCGTGAGTGATATCATACACGCCTTTCGCGGTAACCCCCAAAGAAATTCCTGCGGTTTCCGGACTGAGTGCCATTCCTCCTGCAGCTTCTTCGAAACCATTAACAATCTCTGCGGCTCCTGCAAAAATACTTATGATATCACCAACATCCTGTCCTGCGTTGTAGGCAGATGCGTTGCTGTATATTCCGGTTTCACGGAGTGACGTTTGTCCAAGCAGTATGTTATCTGCCATAGCCCGTGCAGCTCCATTGGTAAAACTTAGAGTACCCTTAAAGACGTTGCTTAATCCTCTGCTTATTCCTCCCCATGTGGGCCACATTCCATTGGGATCTACTAATAGGATAGGATTGTTCAAACAGTAAGTGTATGGACTAATCTTATAGTACTTTTCCGTCATCAGGTCCATCGTATGCCATCTTCCCAATACCGGGTCATACTGCCTTGCTCCGTAGTCGTACAAGTTCAATCCGTTCTTTGTATCCAGTTCCTTTCCGTTATACTTAAAAGGTTGAACAGATGAATTTGAAGCGAATATTCCTCCGAACGGATAATAGTGGTTCACTTCTTCTATCATTCCATCTTGGCTGGCAACCACTCTGTTGTTTCCTTGATGGTCTTGGATGTAGTAGTGGAACTTTTTATCTGCTATAGAGAAATATCCCTGTTCGGTCAATAGCTTGTCCCGGCTTCCATTTTCATAGATCACATTGCCGCAGTAGTCGGTTGTAGTGGTGTTTCCTGCGATTATATGTGTAGTTTGGAGTTTAGTTCCGTCTGCGCTATATAGGTAAGAAATTTCACTACCGTCTTTAAACTGTATCCGACGTGGTAAATTTAAGAAATTGTATTGGATATCAGAAATGTTTTTATTCAAATCTTTTGTTAAATTACCGTCTTCGTCGTAGGAATATTCCGTGTCCAGATTCACACCGTCCTTGAACTCGAAACCATTCGCGTATGCTGAACTTGTGGCGCTGTCTGTCACTTTCTTGAGCTGATTGCCTGTGTAAGTAAGAGATAGGTCGTCAATTAATCCGTAACTGCTTTGTCCGGTTTGCCCATAACGCTTCAGTCCTGTGATGTTGCCATGTTTGTCATAACCGGTCACTTGTTCATTGAAGTGATTTGTATTCGTCATCGAATTGCTTCCTTCACTATAATTGGCACTGGTCAGCCTGTTGAGCTTATCGTATGAATATTGGTAATTACGGGTGATTGACTCTTTGTTTGCTTTCCACGTCATGCTACTGATATTTCCGCCATACTGGGGAGTGCCGGGACCATCAGTATAATGTAGCGTTTGAGAGAAGAGAGGGCTTTCGATAGACGTTAGCCAGTTACGGATATTATACGTATTGGTCGTTGTCAGTGTGGAAGTGCCGTCTATTCGGGTTAAGCTTTTAATATTGCCTAAGTCATCGTAGAGATAGCTCATTTTCGTAGAGTCCTTTTCATTTACGATTTGTACAGTTTCAGACAAACGTCCTGCGTGATTGTAGCTGTGTTTGGTTTCTTCGATCAGCTCGGAGTTACTTTTGGAGTGGATATGCTTGGTGTGCACAGGCTGTCCCGTAAAGTTGTAAGCAGTGTATGTCTTTTCGTATCCTCCCAGATGATTGGTCGATTTTATCTGAATGGCACGGCCGTTATAATCATAGTAAGTAACGGTATAGTCGTATCCTGTCACAGATCCGTTTTTGTCCAGTCGAGCTGTCGCGTTTCCGGTCTGCAAGCCTTGCGAACTAGTCGTATATCTTTCTCCGAACTCGCTGTTTGCTTCATAATTCAAACTGCTGTTGGAAATCAGGGTGCCGTTCTGCATCTTAAACTGATAGTCGTCATAATATTTGGCGGTAAGCACTGTGGCTGAATTCAGTGCGACTCCGGTTACGGAATAACCGAGAAGAGAAGCGTTGTTCGTACGTTCACATTTGACGCATGTATTCAGTATCGGGTTGTTGAATGGGTCTATGGCGTTTTTACAAATCCCCGTGATACATTCGCGCCCCATTGCGTCGGGCAATGCGAATTGCCATTCACCTCTTTTTCGTTGTTCTCCTGTTTGGGAGAAGATAAGGCGGTCTGCCAAGTCATAGACTTTGTACTCCCAACTGCAGCCCGGTAACTTGGTGCCTATGCACCGGTTACGCATATCATATTTATAGAGATAGGCGTATTGAGCTAAGGATGCGGAAGTTTGACTCGAATAACTGCTACCGCTTACAAGTTGGGCGGATACCATAGGTGGAAGCACCGCTTTTAAATTATCGAACTCATCATAAAGATAATAAGTGTCGTTATTCGTCTTACTGCCGTTGTTGTGCTCAATTTGCCGGCTAAGTACTACTTGGTCGAATTTATTCTTGAATTCCAATGTCACTTGACGATCTTCGTTTTCGGTCCGGGTGACGGATAGCTCGGAAGATTTGCAATTGCCGGCTACTTTCAGCTCCATGTTTTGGTTATCTTTTTCTGTCATTTCAAACCGAAGGCAGTTGAGCGTATCATTTCCGGCGAAGTTACTCAGGTAGCTGAATTTGGTACTTGCTTTTTGCGAACGCCAGTCGCTTCCGGGACCATATACTTCCCGTACTCTTCCCAAAGGTGAATCTTCGTAGACTTTTTCTGAAAAGTGATAAGTATATTCCTTATAGTTAAAAGCATAGAAATCTTGCAGACTTTCGGTAAACTTCCAGTCTATCATTTCTGTGTTCGAACCTTGTGCGTATGGCAAATACGATTTGGCATCATCTCTTAACAAGTTATCATAAACGATCGGATGGTATATACTCTTGTTCTTATTGGAAGTACCCACTTCTATTTTCTGCGATGGATATCCCAGACCGTTGTAGTAAGTAATTTCTTTTCTTCCCCCACTTCTTGTGTTATCCAGATAATTCGTTGTGGAAATATAGTTGTCTCTTCCAATAGGTAATATTTCTATTGGAATGTTTTGAGGTGACTGTTTGATAATGAAGTGTACTGGAAATGTTGTTTCGAATGTTACATCAAAAAAGAGTACGACGAACTCGGATGATATGTCTGAAATTCCTACCCCTGTGAGCCTTAAACATCTTCTTAAATCTTCCGTTATTCTTGAAGGCACGAGCCTTTCGATTTCTGCAGTGAATAAGTGATTTTTGTTTTCCATCGTTACTATCCACTGACCTCCGTATTCGAGATGTGAATCTATAGAAGTCGTTACTCTCAATCCCAGATCGGATAAAGATATCTCTCCATGTCTACTTTCAGCTGGCGTTATTTCTATCGGAAAATCCTGAGGGGATTCTTTGATAACGAACCGTATCGTATCTGTCGGATCGGCCGTTATGTGAAAGTAAAGGTTGCATATACCGTCTGAATTAGAAGTAAACTCAACTTTGGAAAGTCTCACGTACGGACGCAATTCTTCTGATATGCGTGAAGGAACGAAGTTTTTGATTTCTGCTTCGTTCAAGCTAAAGTTGTTCCTTGCTGTTATCATCCAAGTATCTCCTTCGTAGAGAGTGCTTTCAGGAGAAGATGTGACTTTTAGCCCCATGTTGGTCATGGATATTTGCCCGGTTTCTGTCGCCAATGCAGGACTGGCGAGTAAGCTGCATATTAAAGCTGTAATATAAATAATAATTTTCATAAATTTATCTCTTTAGAGGTTGTTTGAATATTTATATGAACTAATCAGTTCACCCTTATGGTCGGTCTTTTTTATCAGGCGCCCAGAATCATCGTATTTAAAATAGGTAGAAACATTCTTGGGATCTCTAATTTTACTGATACCTATGTATGGGATATATTCATAAGTAGTGATAAATGATGCCGGTAATTGCGTTCTCAAATCTTCAACTTTCTGCATGTCTGAATAGCTGGGCTTCGTTGCGTCTGCCAGTCTTTTGATAAGATCATTCCCCAACAGTCCTGTAACTGATTCGTAATCGCTGTTCTTGATTTCCGCAATTGCCTTTGTATCCGTACAGGTAGACAGTTTCTGTTTTGTCTTTTTCGTTACGGATATGAGTCGGGTTGCTGTAAGAGTCGTATGCCAGGTATGTGGTTGCGGGAATATTAGAAACATCGGCTACTAACTCGTTGCCCACATTATGGAGTCCTTGGTATGTTGCAGCATCAGCATGTTTTCCCAGTATGGATACTTTGTCTTTCACTAAGCTTTTGCTGTCTGCAGTCAGTAACTTATAGAAATATGTCTCATTCTCAGTTACTTTTCCGTTTTTTATCTTTGTCACTTCCAATGGATAGTCGGTGAAGTGTAGCTGATTCATCTGGTAGAAAGAACTATAGGGAGGTACAAATGGAAATATCAGCATGTCCGGCACGTATCGCGTCTTTTCTTCGTATACATTTCCGGCTCCGTCTTCACTGGTTTTCAGCTTTATCTGTTTGTTGACGGAGTTATATTCGTATTTATCTTTATACTCAATAGTGTTTCCATTGTCATCGTAAGTGATAGTCCGTTTTTCCGAAAGTAGGTTGCTGTAGAATTTTTGATAGTAGGTACCTCCGAAAGCAAACCTCAGGAATCCCAGTGTAGGGTCGTCTGAATTATAGTCCATGACATTAGTAGTGGTTATCTCCGTGATGAGTATGGAATCTTTCTGTATAGGAGTATATTCGAATAGTTCTTTTTGTTTCACATGACCGGCACAGTCGAATTGTTCTTTACTTAAGAGCATTCCGCGCTTTAGTGCGTTTGATGAACATGGAGTGTATGGACTATAAGGGGTACCGACATGAGGAGGGTATTCACGGGAGAACTTATTATTCAACATAGCTATGGGATCTTCGTCCATATAACCTGGTCCGAAATTGCTGAATGTATGGACAGTATATCCGTCTATCAGTTTCCCATTTTTGTCTTCATTGCACTCTATGACTTTAGAATATCCGATATACTCTCCCCGACTGTTGTACCAGAGCGGATTGGATGCTTGAGACATGATGGCATTCAAGGTATAATATTCGGGTCCTCCGTTTTGTGATTTGAGGAGATTGTATAGCTGCCAACCCCAAAGGTATTGTGGAGTGAAAGATAGAATACCGGAAGAGACACCTCCCTTTGTTGTCGGTGTGAATTCTTTTGTGTAGTAATAGTGCTTTCTTGTCAGTAGTTCATCATTGCTATCGTAGTTGTTGATTTCTTTGATACGGAGACCTCCCGGATATGTATAATCTGGAGTGCCTGGATAAGGTAAATGGGCACTTTGTACTGTTTTCCGGTCTGCTGACACCATACTGGATATGACGTTGGGTTCATAAATGAATTCTGTTCTTCCATGTGTGGGGTATGTGATGGATTTTAGCATTTCTGCAGTCACACGAAATCCTCCCTTGTCTCCCATTCTTTTGTTGGTATACTCTTTGCCTTCGGCTATCTGCTTGTCAGCAAAAATTGCATTTTCAAAGAACTCTTTGCTGAAATAGTATGAGAAATTTTCACCGTTATTGAATCCGAGGTTGTCATAGTGTCCTGTATTATATCCGGGTAGGTGATTGGGGAAATAATTTAGTGAATAGGTCGATTGGGTTCCTGATGGAGTCGTTTTAGTCAGTGTTTTCAGTTTTAATCGCTCAGTGGAGCTATTAGTGTAAGTAAACTGATAGTTTATCTTATCCAATATTACCACGGAGTTTAGCTTGTTTAACGTGAAATTCTTTTCTTTTGTAAAAAATGTAGCTGGCCCATGGTCCATACAGGTTTCCCATGCATACTGTGAGTCATAGGGTAATTGTGTACTTGGGGAGTAATGAAACCGGGCAAGTATTTTATTGTCTGTTACATCTTTGACTGTTGCAAGTTGTACAGGGGCTAGTAATTCATAATCATAACTCATTGCTGTTTGCCAGAATAGAGCATCCAAGCTTATACAGAAAGACATATTTCCATTTATTTGAAACGGCATAATTTCGTAGGTGAATTCTATTTCATGTCCTGCAGGAGTTATGATTTTGGAGAGATGCCAGGTGATGGGAGCAGGAAGGTTTAAGAATCCCTTGAAAGGTAGATTGTAATCTGTTTTATCGGTTCCTCCAAATATGTATTTATAACCGTCTGGCGTGGTCAGTGTAAACGAATCAATCAACCAACATGATAAAGGGTTCTTAAATCCGGTTCCTTCTGATCTGCAATAGTTGTAAAATTGAGAAAGTGGACTGGTAAGTTGAGAACGGGTATTATTGTAAGTATTCGAGGTAAATTCAATTTTGATGTCAGAATCTGATTGAACCATCCACTTGCTCTTTTCTTGACTATACATAAAGCTTCCGGTGTAACCGAGAAAGTTAAATTGATACTCGTCTTGGGTATTAATATAGTTGCCGGATACTCTTACTAGAATGTCTGCTGTGGTTAATAAATCAGCTTCGGTGGTTATAGGCTTGTATTCATTGCTAGAACTTTCATAAGAAATATCTGGCTCATTTTTAATTATCCGGGTAATACATCCTCCGCATTCAAGGCTCCATCCCAATCCCACTTCACTGGGTAGGTTGTTGGGTTTTACATTATAAATATGATAATTGAGGTTGATTGGAAGTTGGATATTATCTCTTAACTTAAATTCGTACAATGGGATAGAGATATTCGGAGTTCCGGTATATAGTCCGACAGGTATTTTACCTTGAGTGTTGGCATTACTGACACCCGGTTGTGGAAAGCCTTGTGCCCCTGTCAACCCAATTACTTTCTCAAATTGCCCTTGCGCTTTCAGGCAATTACTTGCCAATAGAAAAGCTATGGTGAATAATATATATTTCATTTTCATTATTAGTTTATTGATTTTTGTATACTAAGTCCGCCACAAATATTTCTGTATACTGCTGTGGCAGCTGAAACAGATATCTTGGTGACGGACCTCATTTTTGACTTTCTTACAGACTCATCGCATTAGCGCCCAACACGCCTGCTACTGCCGAAGCCACCGCGATGACTACTTTCAGAATCATATCCCAAAGGGATTTCTTCATTGCCATAATTTACACACCTCCTTTCCGATACTTTAAAAGATTAATTACTTCCTGAAAACGTCTTTATACCTTTGCTCATTTATATTGTCCTCACAGGCTTTCCTTTACCTCAAAGCAAGGACACGCCTTGATCCACTCTTCCGGTTCGATCTCCCCATCTCCGTTCAGATCCGGACTGAGATCCCGGTGTCCGCACACCCGGCAGCCGGGGAAACGTTGCTCCAATTGATGCACCAGCAGGCGGAGGGCGGCACGTTGTTCCGGCGTCCGTGTATCTGCCGGGCGTCCCCGGCAGTCCAGACCGCCTTCATAGCAGATTCCGATACTCGACGCATTGAATCCTTTTGCATGTGCCCCGATGCGTTCGATGGGACGGGTGAGAAGTGTTGTCCCGTCTTTGCGGATATAGTAGTGATAACCTGTTCCGTTGAATCCCCGTCGCCGATGCAGCGTCTCCAGATCAAAGGCCGTCAGTGTCCGGTCCACCCGTGTTGCGGAACAGTGGATCACGATTAAATCGATCTTTCTCATGATTCGTCAGATTTGATAAATACCCGGTTTATGATTGCCTTATACGGTTGGGTCCGGAGCTTCTTCGTCACCGTCATCGGGGTCCGGTTTGGGTTTGGGGTTTTCCGGATCGGTCTTGTCTCCTTCGCTGCTTTCCGGTTTGTACTTGCTGTAGTCCAGCGTTTTCAGTGCGTCTTTAATCTCCTTTCCGGGGCGGAAGCGGACACGGGCACCTTTGATCAATCCTTCTTTCACGTCCTTTTGGACGAGTACGCCATTGCTGCGCAAGGTGACATAGAACGAACCGATATTCCCCAGGCGGACGATCTCTCCTTTCTTGAAACTGTCGATCATTTCCGTCTGCAGGGCACGCAGCACGCACACTACGTCTGCCCAGTTCACGGTACTCGAACGCTGGATGCGTTCTGCCATTTCATCTATATCGATCTCTCCGCTCGATTTGGCGAGAGCGTAATACAGGTCCGGCTTGTCTTTTTCCATCATGTTCTTGCGGAGCACGCTGGTGAATGAAAATACTTTTGCCATTTCTTTACTGGTTTTAAGTTCTTGAATAAATGATAATAAAGTGTTGCGTCACAGGTGGTTCCTTGCTTGTGACATGACAAAAGTACGGCGGTGGGGATGGGCGATGTCTGTATTTGTCCGCAGGTGTCCGCCGATGTCTTTTTTTATCCGTAAATGTCTGCGGATGTCTGTTCTTGTGGTGGTTTGAGGCCGGGATTAAAAAGAAATTCCCTGATGCAAGCTGAATAATACTGTTCAGTTCACATCAGGGAATGGAACGATTCGTTCCTGATTGGGGTTTAGGACTATGTTATGCTATGTCTTATTCTTTATTGTCTATGTCTTGTAGGTCCCGGCTAAGTTTGTTTTCCAACTCTTCGATACTGGGAAGTCCGGATTTGATATCTTTCGGCAGGGCTTGACCAAGTTCATAATCGGAGATTCCTATAGGTTTATGTACATCCCGTAAGGCGTATTCCGCCATAATCTGGTCTTTGTTTTGACAGAGTAGCAGTCCGATGGTCGGATTGTCTCCCTCCCGGCAAAGGATATCGTCTACAGCCGAGCAATAGAAATTGAGTTTGCCGATATATTCGGGTTGAAATTCTCCTCTCTTAAGCTCTACGACCAGATATCTATGCATGAAGGCATTGTACATAAGAATGTCGATGTAGAAATCTTTTTCTGATACTTCGATATGGTATTGCCTGCCCATAAAGGCGAAGCCTGCACCCATTTCGACGAGAAACTTCTCGATATGTTTTATAAGGCCCAGTTCAATATCTCTTTCGTCGTACTCTTCGGTGAACGTAAGCATATCAAAAATATAGGGGTCTTTTAATGTCTCTTTTACTTGCTTGGCTTGTATTTCGGGAAGAGTGGTGTCGAAGTTACTAGCCAATGCTCCGTGAGAATGGTAATAGTCTTGCTTGATTGCCTCGATAAGGAAATCCCGGCTCCAACCGTTTTTCAGGCATTGGATCATGTACCAGTAGCGGGCTTTTATGTCTTTAGTGCGTTGCATTAAGGTTATATTATGTGACCAACCTAATTTGCTGACAGGTAGGACTATTTCATTATTGTTCAAATACGAAACGGCCCGTTTCGTATTTGTAAGTTGCTGATTATATTCATTATAGAACTGTATCATGAACTGGCAGTTCCTGACAGAGAATCCTTTCATCTCCGGATAATCATTCTTCAAGTCATTGGCGAGCTTCTCCAGGGCATTGTTTCCCCAACCTATTTGTTTTTGACTCTCGGACAGTAGTTTGCCAATATCCCAATACATTGAAAGCATTTCTTCATTGGCTGTGTAAATCGCCTTTTTTTGTGCTAGTAGTACTCTTGCTTTTACTTGTTTGAGTAGATATGCATAGTTGAATGCATGGTTTTGATTTTCCATTTTGATTTCGTTTGTTCCGCTAAAGATACTACTTATTATTGGTTAATCGCTCCCCCTGTTCTAATTATTTTCTTTGCTTGTCTGTATTTGTCCGCAGGTGTCCGCCGATATCCTTTTTTATCCCCAAAAGTCCGTATTTACTTCAATAAATAGCACTGATTATTTTACAAAACGAACTTTTATTAGTACCTTTATACCATTATAAAATGCTAATAAAATGAGATTATGAAAGAATTAATTGAAGAGAAAAAGTTTGATGAGAGCCTATGACAAAGTAGAGCTGGCTCTGCTTTATTGTCCGGGACGTTCGGCAGAGTCAGCTCTTAAAACACTGATGAGATGGATCAAGCAATGCCAGCCGTTGATGCAGGCGTTGGGTGGCATCGGATATAATGTGCGGCGGCATCGTTTCCTGCGTCAGGAGGTGGAACAGATTGTCCGTCATTTGGGCGAGCCTTGAAAAAAGAGAGAATGAAGTTCTTTATCTCTGCTGCTGTTCATACGTCTACTTCCGGTTTCCAGTATATCATTCAGCAGATTGTTGTACTTCTCTTTCTCTCTTCATGTATATGTCTTTCTTCTTTCCAGTACTTGATGGAGGCAGTTTCAGTACTTCTTTTCCCTGATTCAAGTACTTGTACTTCTCGGTTCTTGTACAACCTTTGCTTCTTTCTTGTACTTGTTTCCGGTACGTTTCTGAACTCTGTCGTTACTTCGATGTACGTTTTCTATACCAATTTATCGGGCGTTTTCCGTTACTGCCACTGCCAACTGCCACTTAGCGCTTATTTGTCAGTGAATTCTTTTATTCTGATATATTTATCTGTTTGTTTCTCAATGTATTTTAGCTCGATGAGGCTTTTTAGATATCTACAGGTACTTCGTTCGCTGATACCTTCTGTCAGTGCTTTCTCTTTAATCTGTTTGTAAGTAAAAATCCTAGGTAGGCTCTCTACGACCGACCGGATTCGGAAGTATGACTGCATAGGCTGAGGTTTCATTTTCTCTCCCGGCAGTGAGGAGGCGACCAGCAGACTGTGGTTGAGGATGGTTTGTACGATCTGCATGGAGGCATGAAAATCCTCGTCTGTACAGATGTATTCCTTCATCTGCATGGCACCTTCATACTTGCGCAGGGCGGTGAAGATGGAAGCTATGCGTGCCACCATCAGTGCGCCACGGAGTACGATAGAGCCCGGCGCGTCCGCTTGTTCGCTGGCCACTTCGTTGAGCAGACAGTCGAAGTAGGCGGTATGTTCCTCCCATTGTCTGTCGCTCAGCGTGACTTCCGTAGGAGATTGTTGGAAGAAGAAGTACATCTCCAATACTTCCTTGCCGAATCCCTTGTAGAGTGTGATATAATCTTCCTGTCCTTTGATGGGGGCCGCCGAACGGTATTTCCATCGTGCTCCGCAGGTGTAGATACCGAAACGGCAGTAAAGTCCGTTTTCCAAAGAGCGGATAAAGTTGGCCAGTTGGCTGGGGGTGCCGGACAGGCAGAGTGCCAGGCGCGGTACTTCTGCGCAGATGAGTTCGCCGTCTACCTTATAGTCCGTGGCTACCGGTTCATGATGGTAGGCGGCACGGAACACATCGTCGTGCTTGCCGTAATCCTGCTTGATGGCGCCGGAGATCATGTCCAATTCGGTAGCACAGATAATGAGTCCGAGGTCTCCGTTGATTTTCAGCCGGCGGATAATTTGGTTTCTGGAAGTGCTGGGGGCACCGCAGAGGTGGTAATATTCCGGTGGTTCGGGCATGGGAGCAGGGGAGGCTGCTGTAGATTTCGTCCCTTTTTTGATTTGTTGGTTGGTTCGTTCCCATTCCGTGAGTTCACGGTCGTAGGCATCCTTTTTCCGTTTGTTTTCTCCTTTCAGATAATTCTCGATTTCTCGTGGGAGCATGTTTGCCAGTGTGAGAAGTCCTTTACCGGTGGCGGGGGGAGCAATGATCAGGGTGTAGAGCTGCGGACTGTAAGGACGCTGGTCGAAACTGATGCGGACTTGTGGCAGGCATCCGCTCAGGTTGGCGATCAGTCCTAGAAGCAGTATATCGCGTTCGCGTTTGCTGCGTGCCGGTTTCATGGCTCTTTTCAGAAAGTCGGGAAGATGGTCGTATACTTGGTTAGGAATGCAGGGAGTAGATCCTCGTAATTCTTCATTTTTTATGGACAACTCTTCTTCTTTCCCCGATTCATTTCCCACAGAAACAGGCCTAAAGGTGTCAGTTGTCAGTGTTGGCAGTGAATTGTGGGTCTCTTGGGGTGCATAAGATAGATCAACGTATTGATATCCAGCTGATAAGTCTTTTCTGAGTTCTTGCAGCGTGTAGCCGTTTCTCACGATCTCTACTGACATAACAGATGTTAATTTTTCAAGGTCTTCTTTTGAAAATCCCTTACGTCGTGCGCTTCTTCCCATTGCTAGCATAGACTCGTGGCGGTTGCCTTTCTGCCAGGGGTGGTAATGGGTGAAGTTACGGGCGAAGGTTTCGATGTATCCGCAGGCTT
>OBAF01001464.1_pt1 | contig 13905 bp, 12 predicted proteins | sample 1517851 | NCBI WGS metagenome assembly OBAF01 (sample SAMN04571706, study PRJEB22368) | human gut metagenome | biome: human gut; material: stool | host: Homo sapiens | place: Luxembourg | collected 2012-10-19 | reverse complement strand
TACACAGATTTAACAAGTCCCAGCAGGATTATCTTCTTCCGTTTGTCGAGGACGGAACTGTGATACTCATAGGTGCAACGACGGAAAATCCATATTTTGAGGTGAATGGGGCTCTTATATCCAGATCCCATATATTCCAGTTGCATCCGCTCTCAAAGGAGGATATCAAGAAGCTTATCCATAAGGCGGTCTACTCTGAAAACGGCATGGGAGCCTTTGATGCGGATATAGATGAGGACGCGGAGGACTTCCTTTCTGATATGGCATCAGGAGATGCGAGAAATGCACTCAATGCCATAGAGCTTGGAGTTTTATCAACCGAGAGAAGTGATGATGGACGTATACATATAACCTTGCCTGTTGCCGAGGAGTGCATACAGAAGAGAGCGATAAGGTATGATAAGGATGGGGATAATCATTATGATATAATATCTGCGTTTATAAAGAGTATGCGTGGATCAGATCCAGATGCAGCGGTATTCTATCTGGCAAAAATGCTCTACGGCGGTGAGGATATCAAGTTTATAGCCAGGAGAATTATGATTTGTGCCAGTGAGGATGTGAGCAATGCAGATCCGAATGCAATAGTGGTGGCGACCGCATGTGCCCAGGCTGTTGAACGTATAGGCATGCCGGAGGCTCAGATAATTCTTGCCCAGGCTGCAACATATGTGGCGTGTGCTCCAAAGAGCAATTCTGCGGTAAATGCGATATTTGCAGCTATGGATGCGGTTAAAAATGAGGATACAGGACAGGTGCCAGTGTATCTGAGAGATGCACATTATGGTGGTGCGGCGAAGCTTGGACATACAGGATATAAATATGCGCATGATTATCCAAATCACTATGTTGATCAGCAGTATCTGCCGGATAAGATTGCAGGACGTGTATTTTATGAACCTTCGGACAATGGATATGAACGGAATATAAGGCAGTATTTTGACCGAATAAAGAATAAGAAAAACACAGAGGAAAGTTGACAGAAATATGTTGAAAAGAATTGGAGCTATTGCACTTATAGTTTTGCTGGTAGGAATGTATGTTGCCACATTTGTCATGGGAGTTACAGGACGTGGAAATTTCATGGGAATGATATTTCTTGATGTGGTCATACCTGTTCTGTGCTGGGGTGTATGGCTGATAGCCAGAGTCCTAAAGCGCAAGGGTGAGGAGATAAGATCTGCAGCGAACAGAGATGATGAGAATTGATGTATTATTGCGGGATGTTTGTGCGTAATATCAGCAGATGTAAGACGAGCAGGTGTAAGACGATTACAAAGATGTTGAAAAAAAACATATAATTTGATATACTCATAAAAGTTCAAAAAATACTTAAGAGGTAGATGAGATGAGTTTATTAAAAGAATGGCGTGATTACGCATATGGATTAGATGACAGAACACCGGAGGGCAAGGAGTTCTGGCTGAATTATTTTCAGGCTGAGAAGGGTGTTTATGAGAAGCTCCTTTCAAACCCGCTTGCTGATCCAGAGCATGGAACAGTTAAAGAGCTTGCTGAGAAGTATGGTCTTAGCATCCAGCATATGATAGGCTTCCTTGATGGAATAGATGACAGCCTTATGGAGTCAAACAACCTTGATGATGTAACAGAGGATTCAGAGGTCAAGCTCGCCATTGACTATGAGAAGCTTTATATGAATATGGTTGAGTGCAACGCTGAATGGCTCTATACTCTGCCACAGTGGGATGGAATATTCCCTAAGGAGAAGAGAGATGAGCTTTATAAGATCCAGAAATCATCAAAGACGATCATAAAGGCTCCAAAGGTTGGAAGAAATGATCCATGTCCATGCGGAAGCGGTCTCAAGTACAAAAAGTGCTGCGGAAAGTAAATTCGAAAAGTAAATTCAGAAAGTAGTTCGAAAAATAAGGCAACTGATAAGGCGGTTAAAGTGTGATCTTTAACCGCCTTATTATGTGAAGTTATACTAATGTCGATGATCAAAAATGTAAATTATGTAGAAATAGTGGGAGGTGATACTAGTGGAATTTAATGAATCTCAGAAAATTGCTATAGAACATGGGGATGGTCCCATGCTGCTTCTAGCAGGACCGGGCTCAGGGAAGACCACAGTGCTTATCCATAGAATAAAGTATATGATACAGCATCATGGCATAAGACCTGAACATATACTTGTCATCACCTTCACAAAGGCGGCAGCAAATGAGATGAAAATCAGGTTTAGGAATCTCTGTCCGGAGGTCGGCAGCGTGACGTTTGGAACATTCCATTCTGTATTCTTCTGGATACTTAGAAATGCCTATAATTATACTGGAACGGATATCATCACGGATGCTGAAAAATACGGAGCAGTCAGGGATAGCATAGAAAGACACGGATTCAGATATGACAGTCAGGAGGACTTTGCCAGAAATGTTCTGGGGGAGATTGGCTGTGTGAAAAGCGAAATGTGTGATCTAAAATCGTATGAGAGCACGACTATGAAAACAGATGATTTCCGGGTGGTATATGATGATTATGAGAATTTTCTTCGCTACAGGGGAAAGATTGATTTTGATGACATGCTCGTATTTACGTATGAACTTCTTTCCCAGAGGCAGGATATACTGGATATGTGGAGAAACAGATTCCAATATATCCTCATAGATGAGTTCCAGGACATCAACACAATACAGTATGATACGGTAAAACTGCTGGCAAAAGAACGAAATAATATATTTGCTGTGGGCGATGATGACCAGTCTATATACGGCTTCAGAGGGGCGGCTCCTGCGATAATGAAGCGGTTTCCAAAGGATTTCCCTGGAACGAAGATAGAGTATCTGAATATGAATTACAGGTGTAGCTATGATGTAGTGGAGTGTTCATAAAGAACAATACAGATCGTTACGATAAGAATCTTCAGTCGGCATTTGCGCCGGGAGAGAGCGACAGGGTACATATTGTGAAGGTAAAGGATGGAACAGAGCAGAACCGCAAGATCGTGGATAAGATCAGAGAACTGAATTCTGCGGGAATACCATACTCAGATATTGCGGTCATATTCAGGACGAACACTGAGCCAAGGGCGCTCTCGTCAAAACTCATGGAAAATGGAATACCGTTTTCTATGAAGGACAGTATCCCAAATATATTTACACATTTCCTTGCAGAAAATATATTTGACTATGTAGCCAATGATTTAGGTCGCAACGGCTACTATGTAGGCGGGTACTGCTGAGGGTTATCAATAAGCCTAACAGGTATATAAGTCGTGATGCTTTGGATTCATCGCAGGTGGACTTTGAGATGCTTAGACAATATTATAAGGACAAATACCGCATAGTTAACAATATAAATGTCCTTGAAAACGATCTCGAGAGGATTAGCAGGCTTGCACCGTATGCTGCGGTGAATTATATCAGAAAAGCTGTGGGGCTTGAGGCTTATGTGCGTGAATATGCAGAGTACAGAGGTGTGAGCGCCGATGATTATATGGATGTGCTAGACGAGATACAGGAAAGTGCCAGAGATTTTCTTAGTATGGATGGGTGGCTTGAGTATATAGACAGATATACCGCGGAGCTTGCAGAGAAGAACAGGACCGGTTCCATGATACCGGATTCCGTGACGCTCACCACCATGCATTCGGCAAAGGGACTAGAGTATGCGTATGTATTTATAATGGACGCAGCTGAAGGGATGACGCCTCACAGAAAGTCTGTGGATAATGACAACATAGAGGAAGAACGTAGGCTGTTTTATGTGGCAGTCACTAGGGCAAAATACGGGCTTTACATATATGTTCCCCAGAAGATATTTGGAAAGAATATGAATGTGTCAAGATTTGTCCAGGAAATGCTTGTGGACAGAGATCTCATCAGGGTTGGAAATAAGATAGTTCACAAGAGATACGGACAGGGAGTTATAACGTATGTGGATGAAAAAAAACTGTGCGTATATTTTGAGAAAAACGGAGAGACTAAGACACTCAGCCTCGAATATACAATAAGCAATGAGCTGATAGAAAACGTACAGAGATAAGAATATGTGCAAAGGTCAGACGGATAAAATATGACAGACAAATATGATAGAAAAACATGACAGATAAAGTATATGAAAATTAGAGATTGATGGCATCTTCGACAGACAAAAAGATTAGATGCTGGATATATCCTGATCAGATCCCGGTGCCTGTTGGAGATGCTATCACGGTTAATATTGCTTCATTAGGTCAGACTCAGTCTTCCGAATTGAATTCAAGATCGTCGAGTATCTCGTCGAGGACATCGGCAACCTTGTTGAATTCATCCTCATCTGTGATCTCGCAGAGTTCCACGTCATCTCCGTTTTCGGAGTATCTGTAAACCAGAATATCGGAATCCTCATCGCCCTCCGGCAGGAGAGCCGCATAAGATATATCTTCCACATCAAAATGAGCTATTACCTCACAGCTGCATGAGGTGCCGTCTTCGTAGGTTATATCGATCATCTCGATGTCGTCCATGTCGCTTGGAAAGTCGTTTTTTGTGTTTGCCATGTCAAATCTCCTTTGTTTTTTTATATCATAAAATTAACGGACACACTTGTCAACTTTATTGAATTATAGGAGCCCATGTGGTATAATATCAACATATTTGCGTGGGCGGAAGGAGACTGCCGAGCGTGGGTTCAGAGCTTAGATGTTATGGAGGGTTTTGTTAGATGAAGAAAGTTGCATATGTAGCGTCAGAGTGTGTGCCATTTATAAAGACAGGTGGACTTGCGGATGTTGTTGGAACACTTCCAAAGATATTTGACAGGAATGAATACGACGTGAGAGTTATTATGCCGAATTATCTCTGTATACCGAACAAGTACAGAGAGAAGATGCAGTATATAACCCATTTTTATATGGATATCGGATATAAGAATGATTATGTAGGAGTTATGTACCTTGAGTATGAGGGCGTGAAGGTTTACTTTATTGATAACGAGTATTATTTCAATGGACCAACGCCTTACGGTGATGTAAAGTGGGATATTGAAAAGTTCTGTTATTTCTCAAAGGCAGCACTGTCGATACTGCCTTCGATAGGGTTCCAGCCGGATATCATCCACTGTCATGACTGGCAGGCAGGTCTAGTCCCAGTATATCTCAAGACGCTATTTGCCGGTGATCTGTTCTATACAAGCATGAAGTCGGTTATGACAATACATAACCTGCAGTTCCAGGGCAAGTGGGATATCAAGACCATTCAGGAATACTCAGGACTTCCTGATTATGTATTTACACCGGATAAGCTTGAGGTTCAGAAAGATGCAGCTATGTTAAAAGGAGGGCTTGTGTATGCTGATAAGATAACTACGGTCAGCAACACCTATGCAAAGGAGATACAGACCCCATATTATGGAGAGGGACTTGACGGACTCTTAAGTGCAAGATGGCAGTCGCTGTGGGGAATTGTTAACGGTATAGATTACGAGGTTTGGAATCCTGCCACGGATCCACAGATATACAAGAACTACAGTGTTGACAACTTTAGGGAACTCAAGAAGATCAACAAGATAGAGCTTCAGAAGGAATGTGGGCTCCCACAGGATGAGAATCAGTTTGTCATTGGTATAATATCAAGACTTACCGACCAGAAGGGACTTGATCTCGTTGACAGGATCATGAATGATATATGCTGTGACGGCGTACAGTTCATAGTCCTTGGAACCGGTGATGTCAGATATGAGAATATGTTCAGGTACTATCAGGGTATACACCCTGCAAAGGTATCGGCTAATATCTATTATTCAGATGAGAGGTCACATAAGATGTATGCTGGATGTGATGTTATGCTGGTGCCTTCGAGATTTGAGCCTTGCGGACTTACACAGCTTATGGCACTCAGATACGGAACAGTTCCAGTTGTGCGTGAGACAGGCGGTCTTGCAGACACAGTTGAGGCGTACAATCAGTTTGAGGGAACAGGAACAGGATTTTCATTTGCAAACTATGATCCTTATGAACTTCTCAATGCTATCAATTATGCAAAGGAAGTTTATTATAACAACAAAGAGGCTTGGTATTATATACAGGAGCGTGGCATGAGGCAGGATTATTCATGGTACAACTCAGCGAATATATACAAGGATTTATATAATTCATTATAAGAATATACGGGGCAGAGAATGATTTGCATTTTCTGCCTTTTTTCAGGACAGGAGAGACATGTATGGCTTTTGACGGAATAGTAATATCCAATGTGGTTAGAGATATGAAAGAGAAGCTTGTGGATGGCAGGATATACAAGATATACCAGCCGGAAAAGGATGAGCTTAATATTGTTATCAAAAACAATAGGGAGAATTACAGACTTCTGATATCGGCGGATGCCAGTCTTCCTCTTATATATTTTCAGCAGTCGGCAAAGGAAAACCCGATGACTGCGCCGAATTTCTGCATGTTGCTCAGAAAACATATCAACAATGGCAGGATAGTGGATATTTATCAGCCGGGGTTCGAGCGTATAGTTGTTATCGTGATAGAGCATCTGGATGAGATGGGTGATCTCAAGCGTAAGAAGCTTATCACTGAGATAATGGGTAAGCACAGCAATATAATATTTGCAACTGATGACGATATTATAATAGACAGTATAAAGCACATCTCACATATGATAAGTTCCGTTAGAGAGGTGCTTCCGGGAAGAACTTATGAATATCCTCCGGCTGGCGGAAAGGTGTCTCCGCTTGAGATCACAGAGGAGAATTTCAGAGAACGGGTAAAAGAGAGTCCAGTAAATATAATAAAGGCGATATATCAGAACATAACAGGATTTTCTCCTGTGGCGGCAGCCGAGATATGTTACAGGGCAGGCCTGGACGGCAATGCGTCAACGGCAAGTCTCAGTGAGGGTGATATGGATTCTCTGTACAGTTCGTTTGCTGGGGTTGTATCAGATATAAAGTCAGGAAATTATGTGCCACAGATAGTGATTGACGGATATACACCTGTTGAGTTTTCTTCGATAGAGATGACGATGTATGTGGACAAGATGATTGAATACCGCGAAAACATATCACAGGTGCTGGATGAGTATTTCTATAGGAAGAGTGCTGTGACGAGAATCAGACAAAAGTCTGCAGATCTAAGAAAGATAGTTTCAAATGCCATAGAGAGGACCAGCAAGAAATATGATCTTCAGCTTAAGCAGCTGAAAGATACAGAATCCAGAGAAAAGTATCGTATCTATGGAGAACTGATTAACACATACGGCTATGGTATTGAGCCGGGGACGGAGAGCTTTGAGGCACTCAACTATTACACGGATGAGATGGTGAAGATCCCACTGGACAAGACAATATCCGTTATGGATAACTCCAAGAGATACTTCGCCAAGTACAACAAGCTTAAGAGGACATATGATGCTCTGGCGGCTCTGACGGTGGAGACCAAGGAGGAGCTGGATCATCTGATATCTGTACAGACATTTCTGGATATGGCCATAGATGAGAACTCTCTGACACAGGTGAAGGAGGAGCTTGTGGCCTGCGGATATATAAAGGGGCACTATGGCAGAAATGGCGACAGGAAAGGCGATAGGAAGGCTGTAAAGGCAAAACCTCTGCATTACATATCGAGAGATGGATTCCATATGTATGTTGGAAAGAACAATATACAGAATGATGAACTTACATTTAAACTGGCAAACGGCGGGGATATGTGGTTTCATGCAAAAAAGATGCCGGGTTCACATGTGGTAGTAAGGCTTGAGGGTGCGGGAGAACTGCCGGATTCGACATATGAGGAAGCAGCCAGACTTGCGGCATATTACTCATCGGGCAGAACGGCGCCAAAGGTCGAGATCGATTATACAGAGAGAAGAAATATAAAAAAGCCGACTGGGGCTAAGCCGGGATTTGTCATATACCATACAAATTATTCTATGATAGCTGAGCCGCAGATAGCAGGCATAAAAGAGCTTGTCTGATTCATGCGTGGCGAAGACATGACAATAATAAATTACAAGAAACAATAATCAAGAAAAAATTGATTTTTACAGCTGCATGACGTATAATATAATATCTGTTGCCAGATATTATCATATTGTCGGTATGCAGAGTTATAGGAGATATATATGATAAACAGCATGACAGGTTTTGGACGTAGCGAAAAGGTTACGGATGCATATAAGATAGTCGTTGAGATGAAGTCGGTAAATCACAGATTCTGTGATATAAACATAAAGCTTCCAAAGAAGATAAGTTTTTTTGAGACATCGATAAGAACCTATCTCAAGAAGTATATCGAGAGAGGAAAGATTGATGTATTCATTACATATGAGGACTACTCGGATGACAATGTCAAACTTAAATATAACAAGGATGTTGCAGAGAAATACATGAGCTATTTCTGCAAGATGGCGGAAGATTTTGACATAACCAACGATGTGACACCGGCAGTGCTTGGCGGATTTCCTGATGTGTTCACGGTTGAGGAACAAGAAGTGGATAAGGATGAGCTGTGGAAAGTTCTTGAAATGTCACTGGACGAGGCGGCAGAGATGTTTGTTGCATCGAGACAGACGGAGGGTGAGAATCTCAGGAGGGATCTCCTCGATAAGCTAGACGAGATGACTGGAGCGGTGGACTATATAGAAAAGGTGTCACCGGAACTTATAGAGGAATACAGACGCAAGCTTACAGACAAGATAACAGAGGTGATTGCAGGACCGGTCATCGATGAGAACAGGATAGCTACAGAGGTCGTAATTTATGCTGATAAGATATGTGTTGACGAGGAGACAGTGAGACTTAAGAGTCACATCGACAGCACAAGAAAAATCCTTGAGGTCGGAGGCTGCGTTGGAAGAAAGCTTGATTTTATAGCGCAGGAGATGAACAGAGAGGCAAATACGATACTGTCGAAGGCGAATTCCCTTGATGTATCGGACAAAGCTATACAGCTTAAGACTGACATAGAGAAAGTAAGAGAGCAGATACAGAATCTTGAATAAAATTTTGCAGTAAACAGAGGTATTGATCATGGCGGAGAATAAGAAGAGAGGTTCGCTTATAGTTATTTCGGGATTTTCCGGTGTGGGCAAGGGAACAGTGGTAAAAAGACTTGTGTCGGATTTCGGATACAATCTTTCTGTTTCGGCCACGACTAGAGCACCTAGAGAAGGCGAAGTGAACGGAAGAGAGTACTATTTCATGGAGAGATCAGAGTTTGAGAACCTGATCGATTACGGCGGATTTATAGAGTGGACACAGTATGTGGAAAACTACTATGGAACTCCAAAGAAATACGTTGAAAAGGGCCTTGAGGAGGGCAAAGACATAATCCTTGAGATAGAGGTAATGGGCGCACTGAATGTCAAGAAGCAGTTCCCGGATGCCTTACTCATATTTATTTCAGCTCCAAGTATATCTGAACTTCGAAACCGTCTTGCGGGAAGAGGTACAGAGTCGGAGGAGACAATAATTAAACGTCTCAAAAAGGCTACAGAGGAAGCCGAGGATATGGACAAGTACGATTATGTGGTTGTCAATGATGACCTTGAGGAGTGTATACATACGGTCGACTCTGTGATCAGAAGCTATGGCTGCCGCCGGGATAACCAGCTTGGTTATATAGCTGGAATAAAAGAAGAACTTGCAGAGATAAGAAAACTCTGATAAATTATACTAGATATCTAATGCAGAATTAAAATAAGATATAAACAAGACCATTTCAAATAATCAATATAAGAAAGGGGATCTAATAATATGTTACATCCATCATACACAGATCTAATGTCAGTAGTAAACGCAGAGGTAGAGCCAGGTGAGCAGCCTGTAGTAAACAGCAGATATTCAATAGTTCTTGCAACAGCAAAGAGAGCAAGGGAGATAATAGACGGACAGGAGCCATTGGTGGCAGCTGATCCTAAGAAGAAGCCACTGTCGATCGCGGTTGACGAGGTTTATCATGGAAAGGTCAAGATAGTAGGAGCAGATGAGGAGTAATCTGTTATTGACCTGTTGATATTTGATCGATCAGTAGAGTAGGTGAATCAGAGGAGGTTGGAGCGTGAAAGCACAGCCTCCCTTTTCTATATTTCACAAGTGATACTTTCCAGCATAGTCTATATTAAACAGATATTATAGACGGCGGAGGTATTCATGCGTGCTGAATGTTTGTTTTCAGGTATCAGATACGAGCTGATAAAGGGCAGTCTTGATGCAGATATATGTGATATTGTAGATGACTCAAGACAGGTGTCTCCCAATGCGGTATTTGTGTGCAGAAGAGGCGCTGTGACAAACGGGAGAAAATACATCGGTGATGCAATATCCCGCGGCGCGGCAGGGATAATCATAACTGATGAAGTGTGGGACAGTGAGGATGTATATGATGCGGATAGCATGTCAGGATCGCTCGGCTATTATCCGGATGACTTTTTTGTGGTTGTAATGCATGATAAAAAATACAGCATTGGTAGACTGTGCAATAATTTTTGGGGATATCCTTCCCGGGAGCTCACAGTCATAGGTGTAACGGGTACTAAGGGAAAGACAACAGTCACCTACATGATGAAAAAAGTCCTAGAGACCTGTGGATGCAAGACGGGACTTATTGGAACAATAGAGGTGGACGATTGCAGCAGCCAGGTGCAGTCAGTCAACACCACCCCTGGAGTGGTACAGCTTCACAGGATATTGCACAACATGGTCTCAAATGGTGCAAGGTGTTGCGTGATGGAGGTGTCATCCCAGGGAATCATGCTGGGCAGAGTATCCGGTGTGGATTTTGATATTGGGATTTTCACAAATATATCTCCGGATCATATAGGGAAAAACGAGCATAAGACGTTTGAGGAATATATCAGATGGAAAAGCACCATGTTTTCAATGTGCAGGTATGCGGTCATAAATATGGATGATGTATATGCTCCGTGTATATGTAATGGTATACAGGTGAACGGCGCGAAAAAGTGCAGTGGGGTTATCGGATATGGTATGAACATCTGGTCAAAAGAATTGTATGATAAAATATCAGAACATATGCCTGTATATGACATACATTTTTCATTATATATCGGAGATCAGCTTGCTATGGCATACAACGGCATAACTCCGGGGACAGAATGTGAATGCGTTATGCCTGACGGAGATAGGGTTCCCATCCATATTGATATGCCGGGACTATTTAACGTATATAATGCTCTTGCGGTCATTGCAGCTGGGGATGTGCTTGGCTTTCCGAGAAGTACAGTGTCCAAGGCACTGGAGGATATATGTGTCCGCGGGCGGATGGAGTGTGCTGCCGTATACAGAGGTGCCTATGTGTATATTGATTATGCACACAATCCCGTCAGTCTTGAAAATGTATTAAAAACACTCAGATCATATTTTGGTGGAAAGATATTCTGCGTGTTCGGCTGTGGTGGAAACAGGGCAAAAAGCCGAAGAATAGGAATGGGGATGGTTTCAGGGAAAATGGCGGATCTCACTATTGTTACCAATGACAATCCGCGTTTTGAGGATCCAGAGGCTATCATGGATGATATAGAAGACGGGTTAAATGCTGCCGGGGCGGAGTACATCAGAATACCGGATAGAAAAAAAGCGATAAGATATGGGATCGTCCATGCCGTGGCCGGTGATGTGGTACTTTTGGCAGGAAAGGGACATGAGACATATCAGGATGTGATGGGGCACAGGACACATATGGATGAGAGAGAACTGATAGGGCAGATTTTGGAGGAAGAAGATGCAGGAGTTATATGCGGACGTGATAATTGATATATCCCATGAGGCGATAGATAGAGCATTTCAGTATGTCATTCCAGAGAAACTTGTATCGCAGATCAGAACGGGATGTCAGGTAAATATTCCTTTTGGCAGAGGAAATACCATGAGAACGGGATATGTCATAGGTATATCTGACCGCACAGAGTACGACAGGACAAAAATGAAGACAATAGATTCCGTGTGCACGGAGGGGATAGCTGCTCCCGGCAGACTGGTGGCCCTTGCCGGATGGATCAAGGAGAATTACGGCTCGACGATGATAAATGCGCTTCAGACTGTCATGCCAGTGAAGAAAACTGTGAGATCTGTGGTCGTCAGATATGTGGCACTTGCAGTAGATGAGACTGATGAGATCGAATATAAATATATGAAGAGAAATGCCAGGGCAAAGCTGAGACTTCTAAGGACGCTGAAAGGTGAAAATATCATCCCTATGAGTAAAGTTACAGGAGAACTTGGTGTATCTTCTGCGACGGTAAAAGCTATGCAGGAAGAAGGTGTGATCACTGTCACTGAGGACAGTTGCTACAGGAAAGTCACATCCGACGCTGTGCGCAAAGAGGCTTTCATGGCTCCTGATATAGAGCTTAACGACATACAGATGTCGATCATAAATGAATTTCAAGATGATGTTGATAAAGATGTGCACAGGACTTACCTGCTGCACGGAGTGACAGGAAGCGGGAAGACAGAGGTGTATGTGCAGTGTATCCGCAGAGTTATAGAGCAGGGAAAACAGGCCATTGTCTTGATTCCTGAGATCGCTCTAACATATCAGACTATAAAATATTTTACAAGGTATTTTGGAGAACGGGTGACTGTGGTCAATTCAAGACTGAGTAGTGGTGAGAGGTATGATCAGTTTGAAAGGGCTAAAAAAGGGGATGTCGACGTTGTTATAGGTCCCAGATCAGCTCTGTTCACACCGTTTGAAAGGCTTGGTCTGATAATTATCGATGAGGAGCATGAGAGTAGCTATAAGAGCGATAATCCACCTAAGTATCATGCCAGAGAGACGGCGATAGAACGCGCAAGGCTTGAGGGTGCCAGTGTGATACTGGGATCGGCCACCCCATCTGTGGAGAGCTATAAAAAAGCGATGAGCGGTGAGTTTAGGCTGTGGACGATGGATGAGAGAGTGTCGGACAGGAAGATGGCGGACACGAGTATAGTGGATCTCAGGGAAGAACTCAGAAGGGGCAACAGATCCATCATAAGCGATGAACTCGCTGAGGATATAACGGACAGGCTGAGCAGGCATGAGCAGATAATGCTGTTCATCAACAAGAGAGGCTTCAACAGTTTTGTATCATGCAGAAACTGTGGGGAGGTAGTAAAGTGTCCTCACTGCGATGTGTCTATGACAAAACACATGGCGTCAAATGGGGGAAAGCTGGTCTGCCATTATTGCGGCTATACGGTTGAAGAACCTTCAAAGTGCCCATCCTGCGGCTCCAGACTGATAGGCGGATACGGCGTTGGAACAGAGAAGGTTGAACAGGAGATAAACAGGATGTTTCCTGTGGCCAGGACACTCCGGATGGACAAGGATACAACGTCTAAGAAGAATTCACATGAGCAGATACTGGAGAGTTTTGGCAGGGGAGATGCCGATATCCTCATAGGAACGCAGATGATAGTCAAGGGACATGACTTTGCAAATGTGACTTTGGTCGGAATCCTGCTTGCGGATCTCACACTTTTTGACGGGGATTACCGTGCCGGTGAAAGGACATTTGATCTGCTGACACAGGCTGCCGGACGTGCCGGAAGAGGTGATGTGCCAGGAAAGGTAGTCATTCAGACGTACAAGCCGGATAATTATGCCATAGTGGCTGCGGCAAATCAGGATTACCGTTCATTCTATGAGACGGAGAGTGCCTACCGTTCATTTATGAGATACCCACCTGAGTGGAATATGCTGGTCATAATGGCGGTCGGGGAGAATGAAGAACAGCTTGCCAATACAATGGATAGGATGTATTCTCATATAAGAGGAAATCACAGGAATGTGCGGCATCTGGCGGTGATAGGCCCTGCGGAGCCTGCTCTTGCAAAGGTGAAGGATCTGTATCGGAAAGTGCTGTACATAAAGCATCGGGATTATCAGGTGCTCGTGGATGTGAAGAACTGCGTTGAGGAATGGCTTCGGGATGACGAAACTAGAGAGATAAA
>OBAF01001449.1_pt1 | contig 14003 bp, 14 predicted proteins | sample 1517851 | NCBI WGS metagenome assembly OBAF01 (sample SAMN04571706, study PRJEB22368) | human gut metagenome | biome: human gut; material: stool | host: Homo sapiens | place: Luxembourg | collected 2012-10-19 | reverse complement strand
GCGGCTGCGGGCGTCGGTGATCTGCGCCGTGCCGGTCTTGGCGGCCACGCGCAGCCGGGCGGTGTCCCTGAAATAGAGGCTGGCGGTACCCTCTGTGCAGACCAGTTCGAGACACCGCTGCACCTCGCGCAGCGCCGAGCGCGAGCAGATCGACGAGGCGAGGGTGCGGCTTTCGAACCGCTCCTCGACGCGGTCGCCGCGCCGCAGTTCGCGCACCAGCACGGGTGAGATCATTTTGCCGCCGTTGGCGATGGCGTTGTAGAAGGTGATCATCTGGATCGGAGCCAGCCGCACGCGGTAGCCGTAGCTCATCTTGACCAGCATGACGCCCGGATCGGGAACTTTCCAGTCGGTGGTGATCGACGGGGCGCGCTCGCCCAGCCGTTCCAGTCCGACGGTCTGTCCGAGACGTAGTTTTTCGTGGAGGAAGTCGCTGTACTCCTGCTTCTTGCCCGTGATGCCGTAGCGCTCCCAGATCGCCTTGGCGAAGTAGACGTTCGACGACGAAGCCACGGCGCGGCGGAAGTCGATGACGTGGTCGCCGCGGTGCGAGTCGCGGATATTCTTGGCCGGGCCTACGGTCACCGGGTCGCCGTTGTGGGTGTCGTAGGCGGTCTGGGGAGACATGTCGGCGTCGTCGAGCAGCGTGAGCATCGTCGCCAGCTTGAAGGTCGAACCCGGCTCCATGCTGCGCCCCAGCGCGTAATTCTCGCGTTCGTAAAACGCCCCTTCGGTCCCCGCCCGGCCCAGATTGGCCATGGCGAGGATTTCGCCCGTATGGACCTCCATGACGATCGTCGTGCCCCAGATGGCGTTCTGGGCTTCGAGCTGGCGCCGCAGCGCCTTGTCGGCGACGTCCTGCAGGTCCAGATCGAGCGTGGTCACCACGTCGTAGCCGTCTTCGGGGTCCTCGTGGCCGCCGCCCGCGACGCGGCCGTAGAAGCCTCTGGCGATGCGTTGCCGCAAGGCTTTGCCGTCGCGGCCCGCAAGCTCTTCGCGGTAGGCCTCCTCGAGGCCGTAATTGCCCTTGTCGCCCGTCAGTCCGATCGTGCGGCGCGCCAGTTCGCCCTGCGGGTAGACCCGCTGGTCGCGTTCGACGAGCCGGTAGACCATGCCCATGTTCCAGTTCAGCAGCGGATAACGCCGCAGGGTCTGCCATTCGGCGTAGTCCACTTCGCGGGGGAAGATATTGACGGGCGTGTGGTCGCGGATGGTGTCGTAGATGCGGCGCGTGGCAAACTCTTCGCCGCGCAGACGGTCCATCAGGCGCGAGAACCACCCTTCGGAGCGCAGGTAGGTCGTGTCGCGTCCGTTGACGAGCCGGTAGCGGCGGGCGTGCTCCTCGCGGAATTTGCGGCTGTATTCGGCGGCGGACTTGTCCCGGAAGAACGCCGCGAGGAGTTTGGCCAGCGAGTCGCTCTGTTCGCGGAAGGTTTTCAGCGAATCGAGACCCGGCGAAGCGAAGTCGAAGGCGGCCTGATAGCGGAAGATCGAGGTCGCCAGCGGCGCGCCGCTGCGCGAGAGGATGCTGCCGCGCTGCGCCGGAATGGTCTCCTCGGTGAAGATGCGGCTGGCCAGCCGTTCGGCGTTGTAGGCCACTTCGGAACTGAAGAGCTGCACCCAGACCAATCGTCCGAGCACGACGGCCCCGGCGAGTATGAACAGCACGTAAAGCAGCCGTACCCGCAGCAGAATGTCGCTTTTGATCTTCGAACGTTCCTCTTTCATCGTCCGTCAGTTTTCGATGATTTCGCCCGGCGCCGGCGGGTCGGTAAGCTCGATGCCGCGTTCGCGCAGCCGTTCGACGATGGCCGAGTGGGTGGTGCGGCGGTAACGCTGTTCCTGCAGGCGGATCGAGCGTTCGCGCAGGATCTGCACTTCGCGTTCGAGGCGCGAGTATTTCATGTCCAGATGCAGGGTGGTGAACATCACGGCGATGCTCAAAAAGAACATGCCCGCGATCGAGAGCATGTAGGGATAGTATTTCGAGACTCCTTCGTGGACGAGGATCGTACCTGAGAAGAGCTGCCAGAAGGTGCTGGCCTTGCGGCGGCGCTCCCGGCGCTGACGCTCCTCCTCTTCGGCCTTCTCCTCCTCTTCGCGTTCCATGTCGGCGCGGATGTCCTCGTCGGCTTCACCCCGCTCGATGCGCAGCACTTCGCGCCGCACGCGGCGGGCGAATTCCTCCTCCTGCTTGCGGCGGGCCTCTTCTTCGGGGGTTACCGGGTCGAATTCGTGGTCCTTGAACATCCTTCTCTGCTGCTTTTGTCGTTGAATGATTCGCGGCGGCCTCCGCCCTCCGTTATTCGTTCTCCCGTTTTGCGGCCGCGCGCAGCTTGGCCGAGCGCGACCGGGGGTTGCGTTCCAACTCTTCGGCCGTGGGGACCACGGCCTTGCGCGTTATGATCTCGAACGGCGTGAGGGCGCGTCCGAAAAAGTCTTTTTCCACCGAGCCTGAGAAATTCCCGCTGCGCAGGAAGTTCTTGACCAGCCGGTCTTCGAGCGAGTGGTACGAGATGACGACCAGCCGCCCGCCGGGGCGCAGTACCTTGAGACTCTGCTCCAGCGCCATTTTGAGCGCCTCCATTTCGCCGTTGACCTCGATGCGCAGCGCCTGAAAAAGCTTGGTCAGGAACTTCGACTCGTCTTTTTTCGGGGTGCAGGGCTTCACGGCTTCGACCAGCTGCGCCGTGGTCTCGATCGGTGCGGCTTCCCGTGCCCGGACGATGCAGTTGGCGATTTTCCACGGGGTCTCCAGCTCGCCCCAGTCTCCCAGCAGGCGCGTCAGCGCGTCGGCCGGATAGCCGTTCACGATGCGGGCCGCTGTCAGCGCGCCCCGCTGGTTCATGCGCATGTCCAGCGGCGCTTCGCCCCGGAACGAGAAACCCCGCTCCACGGCGTCGAAATGGTGCGACGAGACGCCCAGATCGGCCAGAATGCCGTCCACCTGCTCCACCTCCCGCAGCCGCAGTGCCCCGCGCAGAAAGCGGAAGTTGCTCTCGACGTAGTGGAACCGCCCGTCGTCGGGGCAGTTCGCGCGCGTGTCGCGGTCCTGATCGAAGGCGTAGAGTCTCCCGCCGGGACCCAGCTTTTCGAGGATGCGGCGCGAATGGCCGCCCCCGCCGAAAGTGAGGTCCACGTAAGTGCCCGCAGGGTCTACGGCGAGCAGGTCGACGGACTCCTCCAGAAGGACAGGTGTATGATACTGAGACATATTCGTTGCTGACAAGGTCGATTTGGGTGTAAAGTTAGGGATTTTTCGAAAAAGAATACCTATATTTGTGGATATAATTTTTTGTACGTCTTTATGCCCAGAATAGATATCGGAGCGGTACTTGCCGACAAAGCCCCGCGGCTGGCCCGCTGGATTCCCGGCTTCGTCATCGGCTGGCTCCGCCGCACGATTCACGAGTCGGAGATCAATTACATTCTCGAACACTACTGGAACCTGCCCCCGCAGGAGTTTATCCGCGCCTGCTTCAGGGAGTGGCAGGTGACCTATACGGTCGAGGGGCTCGAAAAGCTCGATCCCAAGGGCCGCTATCTGTTCGCCGCGAACCATCCCTTCGGGGGAATGGACGGCATGATGCTCGCCGACAAGCTGATAGACCGCTTCGGCGACGCCCGCGTGGTGGTCAACGACCTGCTGATGCACCTCGAACCGCTGCGGCCGCTATGGATTCCGGTGAACAAGCACGGTTCGCAGAACAGCGCCTACGCCCGCAAATTCGACGAGGAGTTCGTCGGCGAAGTGCCGATCCTGACCTTCCCGGCGGGGCTTTGCTCGCGCTGTATCGGGGGCGAGGTGACCGACCTGCCGTGGAAAACCAACTTCCTGAAAAAGGCCTACGCTTCGCAGCGCGAGATCGTGCCGGTGTTCGTCGAAGGACGGCTGTCGAACTTCTTTTACCGCGTGGCCCGGCTGCGTGTGATGCTGGGGCTGAAGCTCAATATCGAGATGCTCTGGCTGCCCGACGAAATGTTTTCCCAAAAGGGCCGGCACTTCCGCATTTTCGTGGGCGACCCGATTCCCGTCTCCGAGCTGCAGCGTTACGGCGGACTCCGCGAGCAGGCCGAATTCGTACGCAAAAAGGCGTATTTTTTGGAAAATATGCTCGCGCCGGAACCGGAAAAACGCTAAAATCGGTATTTTTGCCCCCAGTTATATGCAACAGAGACAAATGGAAGCCATCATACCTCCCGTCGAAAGGGAACTGCTCCGCGCCGAACTGACGCCGGAGCGCAAGGCCCGCGATACGAAGAAGGCCGGGAACGAGATTTATATCTTCTCGGCCGCCGAGTGTCCGTCGCTGATGCGCGAGATCGGCCGCCTGCGCGAAATCGCGTTCCGCGGCGCGGGTGGCGGCACGGGCAAGGAGCTGGACATCGACGCCGAAGATCTGGCCGAGGACGGCTACTACCAGCTGATCGTGTGGGACCCCGCCGCCGAAGAGATCGTCGGCGGCTACCGTTTCATCATCTGCACGGATGAATATCCGCGGCATCTCTCGACCGAACACTATTTCCGCTTCAGCGACAAGTTCCGCCGCAAATACCTGCCCCGCACCATCGAACTGGGCCGTTCGTTCGTGCAGCCCTCCTATCAGGCGCGCGGCAACGCCAAAAGCATCTATGCGCTGGACAACCTCTGGGACGGGCTCGGTGCGCTGATCGTGCTGGACCCCCGCGCCAAATACCTTTTCGGCAAGGTGACGATGTATACGACCTACAAGGCCGTGGCCCGCAACGCCCTGATCTGGTTCCTGCGCCGGTACTTCCCCGACCGGGACAACCTCGTCGAGGGCATCCATCCGCTCCGGCTCGATTTGGACGACCCTTATTATGAGCAGCTCTTCACGGGGCAGACCTATCAGGAGAATTACCGCATTCTGATTCAGAAAATCCGCGAGTTCAACGAGAACATTCCGCCGCTGATCAACGCATACATGAACCTTTCGCCCACGATGCGGGTTTTCGATACGGTGTCGAATCCCGATTTCGGCGGTGTCGAGGAGACGGGCATTCTGGTCACGATACGCGACATCTATCCCGAAAAACGGGAGCGTTATACCCGCTGGCTGGGGTGGCAGGCCAATCTGCAGTACCGCCGCGAGCTTTTCCGCAAACGGGTGCGCGAGCATTTGGACCGGATCAAGAAACGCAAAGGCGAATGACGTCTGCTGCATCGGATAAAAGCCGCACGGCATTCCGTGCGGCTTAATTTTTCAGACGGAAATCGGTCGCGGGATGCAGTAAAAGGGCTTTTGCAGCGTTTATAAGGGCAGTAACGCTAATTTGATTCGCTATGAAAAGATTGTTTTCGGCCCTCCTTTGTCTGGCCCTGATCGCGGGATCGGCGGCGTGCAGCGACGACGAAACGACCCGTCCCGTGCTGGTTGTCAACGCCGGCGAGAGTTTTCTGTCGCTCGACGCACTGGCCCGCGCCGGCAAGATCTCCGTAACTTCGTCGCTGCCGTGGCGCGTGACGGCCGCCGCCGGGGACAAGTGGTTTACGCTCTCCGCCACGGAAGGCCCGGCGGGATATTCCGAGATCGAGGTGACCTTCGACCGGAACGAAGGCCCGCCCGCAGTGCGCAGCTGGCTTTTGCCAGCGAGGACCTGATCGTGCCGTTCGTCATGTCGCAGAGCGCGCCGAAGGACGGTTACGACGCGCGCCGGATTACTATTTTTATGCCGGATTCGGCACGATGCCGCCCTCTATGCCGGATTGCATGTGCTGTCCCACGACAAACCGAGTTATTTCTATTATACGCGTTCGAGAACGTTCGACCTGGATAAGTTCCCGCCGCATGTCAAAGTCACGACGGCGGCCGACCGGACCTCGGATGCCACCGAAGCCGAAAAGGACGCGATGTGCCGCGAAATGAAACGGCGTGTTCTGGAGATCAACAAGGCCGATCCGACGGCCGTCTTCAGTCTCTATGTGGACGACCTGCGCTGCCGTCTGGGTTACGACTGGTTCGTGGCGCAGGGAATCGACTCCGCGCGGGTGAAGGTGAGCCTGCTTTCGGACGGAACGGCGACATACAACAACTTTTACAACTATTTCGGCGATCCGGCCACGGCTCAGCAGAATTGGGACGCCTATGCCGCGGAGGTCGAGGCGCTCGACTGGAATCACGGGGGACGTTATCCCGAAACCCGTGCCGAGTTCGAGCTCGAATCGTGGACGTGGCCTTACTACCTCGCGACCCGTCCCGGCTATCGCTTGGTGATGCAGAACGGGTCGCTGCTCGAAAGTTCCTGCCCGTTCATTACCGACAAACTTCGTGAAATGCAGATCGAAGATATTCAGCCCTACGAGATGCTGTCGACACTGCCCGAATCGGCCCGCAGGCTGTTCTACGACATGGCGGGCTTCGATTACGACAAATTCGCCGCCCTGTTCGACGCTTCTCCCAAAGGCAACCTGATCATCATCGGAACGAGCCATCAGAACGCCGCGAGCGAACAGCAGCAGCGCGATTACGTGGCGCGGATCGTCGAACAGTACGGCGCAGCGTACGACATTTTCTTCAAGCCTCATCCCGCCGACACCTCTTCGGCGTCGTACGAAACCGACTTTCCGGGGCTGACGCTGCTTCCCGGTCAGATGCCGTTCGAGATTTTCGTCTGGTCGCTGATGGATCACGTCGATATGATCGGCGGTTATCCCTCGACGGTTTTCCTGACGGTGCCCGTCGATAAGGTGCGGTTCATCTTCGCTCCGGATGCCGAGAGTCTGGTGCGCCCGCTCAACCTGCTGTTCCGCGACGCGGCGAACGTCGAGTGGATGCAGTAAAGACTCTTCTGCGGATGTGGTTCCTGCGGATATGGAAACAGCCGGTCATGCGACCGGCTGTTTTGTTTGCGGGCGTGCTGCCTGCCTTTTTCGGGTCTTGTCCCGTTTGTCTTGGTTGTCCGTCCCCTCCGTTCCCGGCGGCAGCTTACCGCGAGGCGGCCAGCGACGAGGGAGTCACGCCCTCGGAGTTTTTGGCCCAGTCGCCGCGGGCGCGGAGCACCTGCTCGACGATGTCGCGCACGGCCCCTTCGCCGCCCTTGAATTCGGAGACGTAACGCGACGCTTCGATCACTTCGGCGGCTGCGTCGGCCGGGCAGACCGGGATGCCCACTTCGCGCATGCACTCCAGATCGGGGATGTCGTCGCCCATGTAGATTGCGTTCCGGGGGTCGATGCCCTCCTCGGCGAAGTATTCGTGCAGGGCGCTGATCTTGTCCATGCAGTCGATGTAGGCCCGCGTGACGCCCAGCATCTTCAGCCGGTTTTCGAGGGTCTTGCCGCGTCCTCCGGTGATGATGCAGACCTTGTAGCCCATTTTGATCGCGTAGGCCAGCGCATAGCCGTCCTTGGCGTTGTAGCGGCGGATGAAGTCGCCGTCGAGTGTGGGGATGATGCCGCCGTCGGTCATCACGCCGTCCACGTCGAAGACGAAGGCTTCGGTGCGCGCTATATCTTCTTTGAAGTTTCCCATATGCTGTTGCTTATGATTGAATAGATGTTCTTGAGTTGCAGGTCGTCGTCGAGCAGGGCGCAGTGGCGGGCGCGGGTTCCGGTGTCGTTGCGCACGGCGGGACCTGTCTGCACGTCGGCCGGGGAGGCCGCGTCGAGCGCCTTGGCGGCGGTCTGGGCGATCAGCGGCTTGAGCACGTCGAACGGAAGTCCCGCACTGCCGGCGATGCGCTCTGCGACGGCGTACATGTGATTGACGAAATTGCAGGCGAAAACCGCCGCGAGATGCGCTTTTGCCCGGCAGGCCGAGTCGGCCCAGATCACCGTGCGCGAGAGACGGCGGGCGAAGGCTTCCAGCTCCGGGCGCAGGGCTTCGTCGTCGGTTTCGAGAAAGACGGGAATCTGCGAAAAATCCACTTCGCGGCCCTTGGTGAAGGTCTGGAGGGGATAGAAGACGGCCCGGCGCGTCGTGGGGCGGTCGGGCAGGGCTTCGAGCGGCACGCTTCCGGCGGTGTGGGCCACGACGGCCCCCGCGGGAATGGGCAGCGAAGCGGCCGCTTCCGCTACGGCCCGGTCGCTTACTGCGATCAGGTAGATGTCGGCTTCGGCCAGCCCGGCCGGGTCCGAGGTCCATTGGGTGCCGGCGAGTGCGGCGACCGTCTTTCCGCGCTGGGCGTTGCGGGCGAAGAGCTGTACGAGTTTCAGGCCGCTTCGGGCGACGGCCTGCGCCAATGCTTCCGCGAGGTTGCCGCTTCCGATGATTACTGCGCGTTCCATAAGTTTCTTTGTCGTTTCGTTAAAGCAGGTCCACCAGCCGCACGTTGTCCTGCGATTTGCGGGCCGTTTCCTTCAGGTTCTCCAACTCCCGGTCGATGCGGGTCAGTTCGGCGTTGCGGGCCAGATCGACGGTCGTCTGCCCCGACGCTTCGACCGCTTCGAGCACCCCGTAGACGGTCAGCGTCCCGGTGTCGTGCGCCGGGGCGAAGGCCACTTCGCGTTCGCCGTCGCCCGAAGGCACGGCGATGAGCTGTCCGGCCTGCACGAGCTGGTAGAGTACGTCGTTGACGATGCGCGTGGGCAGTCCGAGCCGTGCGCGGATCACGTCGGCGGGCGTTGCACCGCCCTTTTCGCGGAAGTGCCGCACCACGGAGAGCATCACGGCCAGCAGGATCTTGCGCCGCTGGTCGTAGCTTATCAGCAGCGATTCGCGCTCCTCGCCGAAGCGGGCGATATTCTGGTAGGCGAACGACAGCTCGCCGCCGAACAGCAGGATCTGCCACGAGGTCTGGAGCCAGATCAGCAGCAGCGGAAGGGCCGCGAAACTGCCGTAGATGGCGTTATAGGAGGTCATCCACCGCTGAATGTAGATATAGCCCCACTGAAAGAGCAGGAAGAGCGTGCCGGCGACGATGCCCGCCATCAGCGCGCTCTTGAATTTGACTTTGGTGTTGGGGATGATGATATACAGGATGGTGAACATCACCCAGATGATGAACATCGACGCGAAGCGCGAGAGCAGGTCGAAATACCAGCTGCCGTCGAATCCCAGCAGCTGCTGGGTGTAGTTGCCTACGGCATTGGCCACGACCCACAGCACCGGAACGATCATCACCACGGCGATATAGTCGGTGTACTGGCGCGTCACGCTGCGTTCGACCTTGACCTCCCAGATGTTGTTGAAGGCGCTTTCGATCGAGCCGAAGACCCGGATTATGGCCCAGAAGAGCATCACCAGCGCCACGGCCGCCACCACGCCGCCCTGCGTGCGGGCCAGCGCCTTTTCGGCGAAACCGACGACGTAGTCGATGATTTCGGGGTTCTGCGGGAAGAGGGCGTAGAGGTTGTCGATCAGTCCGTCGGCCAGTCCGAAGCCCTTGACCACGGCGAAAACCACCGCTACGATCGGCACCAGCGACATCAGCGTATAGAATGTGAGGGCCGCGCTGCGGACGATCGTGCCGTGTTCCAGCAGGCCCCGCGCCGTGTAGAACAGCAGGCGGTACTGCTGTACGAGCCACCGGATGACCGGGTTGCGCCATTCGTTGATGTCGCGCCGGAAGATCGTGTCGGTGAAGTAGGTGAATATCTCGCTGATTTTCATAGGCTGTTACGATTCCTGCAAACGGACTGCGCGCCGAACGCCGCCGGGCGCATTCCGATATGCTGCAAATATAGCTATTTCAACCGGACCGCCCAAAATCCGTTTCCGATTTTGGTGAAGGCCAGCCGCACGTCGGCTCCCGCGTGCACGCCCAGCCGCCGGGCCAGCTCCTCGGCTCCGAACGGGAAGTCGCGTTTCATCAGCTCGGCTCCGGCTCCTTTCAGGCTGCGTTTCAGCCGCCGCGGGTCGTACGGTTCGATGCTTTCGACTGCGAATACCTTGCCGATTACCTCCTGCGGCTCTTCGGCGGCGAATCCGTAGCCGTTTTCGCTCCAGATGTCGGCCTTGCCGCGCAGGTGGAGCCGCGCCAGCCGCGCCTTCTGCAGCGCGACGTCGGGCACGACCAGCCAGCGGTAGCGCGACGGGTCGAAGGTGTCGGGTGCGGGCGGCGGCGTCTGGCCGGGGGTGGCCGTGAAACTGCCGCGGCCGAGCGCCGTCGCCGTGAGGGCGGGACCCGTGCCGTCGGCGTAGACGAGCACCTCCTTGCACTCGTCGCCGAGCGAGACGACCTCCACGCGGCTGTCGGGAAAGAGCCGCAGGGCTTCGTCCACGTCGAACAGCGGCGAGTTCTTGATGCACAGACGCCCTGACGCGCGCGCGATAAGCGGCATCAGGGCGGTGACGTCGGGCGAGCACGCTTCGAGCCGCACCAGCTTGCGGCCGTCGGCCGAGCGGCGGTCGGGGTCGGCGAAAATCCAGTCGAAGCGCAGTCCGGGCCGTTGCAGATACTCCTCGGCCGAGGTGTGGACGACCTCTATGTTGGCGGCTTGGAGCCGCCGGAAGTTTTCGGCGGCGATACGGGCCAGCGTTTCGCTGCGTTCGAGCGTCACCACGCGCCGGAAACGGCGGCTCAGGAAAAGCGCATCGACGCCCAGTCCGCAGGTGAGGTCCAGCGCCGTGTCGCCGTCGATCCGTTTGTGCGCCGCACACGCCTCGCTCGACGCCTGCTCGAAGGCCAGCGGCGGGAGTATGCACTGCGCGGCGGCATACGACGGCAGTTTCGATGCCGCCCGCGCGAGGTATTTGACCTGCGTGGCGACCAGCCGCGCGTGGGGCACGGTGCGGTCGAGGGCCACGTCCAGCGGATCGCGGCCGCGGGAGACGGCAATGGCCCGCTGCACTTCGTCCGTAAGCAGCAGTTCGTATTCTTCGGGGGTCATCATGCGGGCAAATGTACGCTTTTTTTCGGTTCGGCGGACCACGCCGCAACCGTTGCGAGCGTGAAAAAGAGGTAAACGGCCGCCGTCGCCCCTCCGCCGAGGGCGTATTCCGCCGCAGTGCAGGGCAGATCCGCCGTGACGCGCGCCAGCGCGTTGAGTCCTTCGGCCGTGTGCGACAACACGCATTCGAATGCCGGGGCCGCCCATCCGACCGGCAGCAGCATCCAGAGCGCGCCGGCCAGCACTACGACGCTTCCGAGCAGGATCGCCGCCGGGTTGACGACGACTCCCGCCAGCGGCACGATGCCGAACGTATGCGATACGAGGGGCGTCGTGGCCAGCGTCGCCGCAAGGCTGACCGCCAGCGCGTCGGTAATCGGATTCAGCGCCCGCCGCCGGGTGCGGAGCCGGCGGCAGAGGGGTACGCCCCATGCGAGGATCGCCGCGACGGCCGCGAACGAGAGCTGGAAGCTGATGTCTCCGAGCCATGCGGGATTCCACAACAGCATGCCGAAGGCGGCCGCGGCGAGGGCGTTCAGGCCGTTGTATTCCGACGCGGAGGCGAGGGCCGACTGGAGCATCGTGAACATCACCGCCGCCCTCACGGCGCTGGGCGGAAATCCCGCTGCGGCGACGTAAATCCAGATGCAGGCCGCCGCCAGCAGGTTGCGCAGCAGATGGCCCCTGCGCAGCAGCGGCAGCCACCACAACAGCAGATTGACCAGCGCGAAGACGATGCCCGTGTGCAGTCCCGATACGGCCAGCAGGTGCGAGAGTCCGCTGCGCGAGTAGGCCGCGCGCAGTTCGGGCGTGATGCCGCTCCGGTCGCCCGCCGTCATGGCGCGGCAGACGGCACCCGCGTCGCCGGGGATTCTCAGACGGCCCATTCGTTCGGCGGCATGCAGATGCAGGGCCGTATTGCGGGCGGGCAATCGTTCGAGGATGGTTCGCTCCGACAGCCATATCGTTCCCGCGAATCCCCGCCGCGTCATCAGGCGGCGGTAACTCTCCGCGCCGCCGCGCAGCGGCCGGACCGTGCCCCGGCAGCGGAGACGCTCGCCCGGATGCAGGGCCGTTAGGCTGTCGGCATGGAGCGTCACCCGGTCGCCTGCGGGGTGCCACGTGCCGTCGGCCGGGTCGCGCCACGCCGTGACGGTCGCTTCGGCGGAAGCATAGCGGCCCCGGTCGGCGGGGATGCCCTCGACGGAGAGTTCATAGGCCGTGTATACCCCGTAAGGTACCGTGCGTCCGGTATCGCGGAGCTGTGCCGCGCCGAATCCCGCCGTGAAGAGCATGGCGAGGGTGCAGAGCGGCGACCGGAGAAGCAGCGCCGAGACGCCGGAGAGCAAAAAGGTCCCTGCGAGAAACCACAGGGGCAGTGCGAAGCGGTCGGCGGCGAGAATCCCGGCCGCAAACGGCACGACGGCTTTCAGCATCGGCATACGGTCGAGTTTGGCAAGCAGGAATTCGGGTTTCATACCTGCAAATATAACAAAAGAGGGCTGTTTTGTGTGCTGTTCAGGCAAAAGGTTTTCATGCGGACGCCGGATCGGGCGGGACTCTCCGCTGCTATTGGCGAAATAGCTCCCAACCCCGCTCCACGTCGTCCATATCGGCCGCCGTGCCGTTTTCCACCCGCGAAATGGCCGCCGCCATGCGGAGCATCGTTGTCCGGTCGCGGGTGTCGACCGGACGGTCGTCGGCAATGCCCACGGCGTCGGCGACTGCGCGGATGTAGATTTCCGTGCGGTTCTCCGAAGGCGGGGCCCAGCGCGAGATCATGCCGCGTATGGTATCCAGACCGTGGCGGATGCGGTAGGTGTCCAAGAGGACGAAGATCGCCCGGTACCCCCACGGCATGGATTCGAACTGCTTGAACGCCGGATCGCGCGAGGGCCGCACCTCGCCTTTGTAGCGGACCGCCGACTGCCGGATATTGCCGGGGTTCCGGTTGCTCAGCCCCCTACTCATCGCCCGTCTCTCTCCGGATGCGGCGGCGTACGTAGCGGCGCAGCCAGCGGAACAGCGGGGCGTCGGAGAGCTGCGACGCGTTTTCGAGGAACGACCACAGCTCCACGCCGCACGTGAAGCCCGTGAAGAGCCGCGCGACGTTCAGCTCCATGAAGTCGAGGATGCAGCTGTCGATCAGCCACGCCATGGCGATTGCTGTAATGGCAAGGGCCAGCTTGAGGACCGTGCGCCATGCTTCGCGGCTCTCGAAATACCATGCGCGGCCTTCGCGGCGGGCCGCCGCGCGGCTGGCGGCGACGCCTGACAGGAAGTCGATGCCGATGAAGACCACGGCGCAGGCCACGAGCGGCCCGATCGGGGCGAACAGGGCGGCGATCCCCGCCGCCGCACCGCTAACGAGTCTGTACAAAGTTTCCATCGGTCGTACAGCGGTTGAGGATGTTCTTGTGCGGGTCGTATTCCGGAAATTCGGCGGCGTGCGTTTCGAGGTGTTCGGCGGCGCGGCGCAGCAGCGTCCGGGCCTGACGGCGCAGGCTCCGTTGCAGCTCGCGCAGGGCCTGCGTGCCTGCGGGCTGGTAGGCGGCGGATTTGGGCGCGACGGTGCCGCACTGCCCGGTGCGGACGTCGAGCCGCGGCTGGAGGGCGATGCGCGTGAAAAGCGCCGCCGGAGCCGCAAGATATTCGGTCGTGAAGCCGGCGTGCGAGCCTGAGAGAAGCTTCTCGTACAGCAGCCGCCCGATGACCGGGACGAGGTAGCGCTGTTCGGCCGCGGCGATGTCGCTCTGCGTGACGCTCTCCGGTGCGAGATACTCCCCGTCGGCGAAGGCCAGCGCGACGGCCTGCGCGGGGGTGATAAGTGTGTTCATGGTTGTTGTAATTGAAATGATTTTCGAATATCGCTGAAAGCGGTGCGGAAGTTCCCGCGGGGGCGTCATAACTACAAACGCGACAACAGCGTGCTGGAGCGGGAAAAGCAAGACAACCTTTGCGTCGTCTTGGCCGCGTGCGGCAACTCCCCGCCGGGCGGGGATTCAGGGGCGGGTCGGACTTGTAAACGACGCCGAAGGCGGCGAACAGAAAGTTTCGAAAGCACCCGGAGAATCAGGTCTTATTCTATGCTCCTGATATTATACTTCGTGATCTCGGACAGAAACGCCTGCTGGCGCTCGTCGTCGGGATCATACTCCAGTCCGTCGGCCTTGCGGGCCTCCCAGACCTTCATGTAGATCGGCTTGGAGCG
>OBAF01001414.1_pt1 | contig 14270 bp, 14 predicted proteins | sample 1517851 | NCBI WGS metagenome assembly OBAF01 (sample SAMN04571706, study PRJEB22368) | human gut metagenome | biome: human gut; material: stool | host: Homo sapiens | place: Luxembourg | collected 2012-10-19 | reverse complement strand
ACCCGCTATGCGCGAAAGGTCTGCGCGGGATAAGTACCTTGCCATTACGAAGCACAGCTTTCCGGCACGGAGCAGTAGGCTTCCACGAACCACTTGCCCTGTTCAAGCCAGAGATTCCGCTTCTGCCCGCAGATCATGCAGGTGAAGCACTGCCCCTTCCCGCCAAGGCGCGATGTGCCACGCCTGACAGCCAAAACACGGTCGATTCCATAGATATGGCTTTTGTCGTAGTTGATGGCAAGAGGGCGGATCTTGCCATCAGGTGTAAAGCGAACGTCCACTTCAACGTATCTCTTTTCACGGTGGAGCTTGTTGTCATCACGCATCGAGGGGCCTCCTTCTCATTTTTAGGTTGTTTTTTCAGTGGTTTAATTTGGATTTTTACGCCAAATTGGTGTTTGCGGTTTGATTATACTGCGATTGGTTTTAGTTATCAACTACAAATTTACGAAAATATTTTCGAAACCCTGTTATTTTTACTCAAATCACGCATCACAACACAAATCACAACCGTTAGTGTTTCTTCACTCCCATCTTCTCCTTAGCCTTGTCCGGCACGTCAATCAGGCCAAATCGGTAGAACAGCCCATAGATATACGACACACCCCGGATATCTCCCAGCGCCTTGGGTCTGTCCACTACCTCTCCGATTTTACCGATATTGTGATACGCCAGCAGCACGGAACTCCACGCAAGGCTCTTGCTACCCTCTCTGCGGTCGATCCACAGCTCCTTGGTGAACTCCTCTCCCCTGCCCTTTTTCAGCGTATATGTAAAGGGCAAGCCGGACATCGTCTTGAACTTGTATCCCCGAAAAGCCACCACGCACTTCCAGAGATTCTCTTCGCAGGGGTCCTTCTTCAGCGCAACCACAGCTCGATAGTGTCGCTGCCTCTCTGCCCCGGCACTGATATTCGCCGCTTCAGCGTCCTCCGGGAAGTACACGCCTTTCTCATACGGCAGATAAGAGGTCACCGAGGGACGGGACAGCTGCAAAGCAGACATTGTGGAGGTGACAGCAGCAGAATAACTTTGCGTACTTCTAAAAGAACAGAACGTCCGCTGGACGAGCTTTGCCGTGTCCGACTCGTAGACCCCGGCTGTGATGAGCAACTTCCGAACCTTGATAGGGTTGAGGGACAGGGCGTCTGCAATGGCTTGCAAGGACATCTCAGAATCATAAAGAGCCACAGTCGCATCCATCTGCTCTTTCAGATTCTTCCCGGCATCATACTCCGGCTTTGACTTTTTTCGGCCTCCGCCGGGCTTGCGCTCGCGTGTATTACTCACTATTTTTTGCCTCATTTTTATTTACGTCATAAACTATATATGACATTCAAGAATATGCCGCGTGAACTGCTGGATATCAGTTTGTCCACACGGCAATGGCGTTATTTCAACTTTTCAAGAATCTCGTCAGCGCTCACACCGCTGGCGAGAAGTTTTTTCAGAACAAATTTTTCTCTTTTTACTTATGATACAAGCACTAATGATTTGTCATCTTGTAATCATCCTATAAACCTTTGAATCACATCTTTGTAACAACCAATTTATAAAAATCATCAAAATTGAAACCATTCCGAATAAAGCAAAAGAGGCATAAATAAATTTTCCAATAATTGATATTAAAACAGGATGATAAAAGTAAATAAACTCGGATGCTTTTTTTAAATTCATTTTCTTGCAAGAAGTTTTACAGTAATATTTCTGATTCAAAATATTACTGCACAAGACAATCATCACCGGAACATACATCACAGCCATTGTCAGCGTCATATTTATTTCCATTAAGCTCGTAACATATTCCTCAACAAATAGCATTATTACTGCACCGATCACTATTATATTTGAGAAAGTCATCTGCTTCCATTCAGACTTCTTAGACATCCCGCATCCAATCAACACGTATGAGCTTGCATAACATACCGGCCGGAATATTGCTGTGTATCCCCCCCCCATTTCAAAATCAAAGATATGCAAATATATATCACATATTGAACACATCAAATTTGAAATCCAGCCGATGCTTATCAACCAACCTCCACTGTGTTTTTCCATTGCTATCCCCAGCAGCGCACATATTGTTAATGCTAATATTGTTGCAGGGAAATACCATAGATGTGGAGAACAACCTTTCCAAAGTATTGATGCAAAGAAATTGGTGACAAATGTATCAGATGTATGATTCTTTACAATGTAAATAACTGCAAAAGGAAGCGATGCTACAAAGTATGCCTTCAACAGATTAGAAATATACTGAAATATCACTTTATGATTTTCCTTAAAATTCTTGTAAAAAAACCATCCAGTTACTACTAGAAAGTAAGGAACAGCCATCCTTGCTATTGTCTGAAAAAATATCCATGTTATTTTATTTTCAAATCCCAATTTTGTATGAATTGCAATTACAAAAATGGCACATATAAAGCGTATCTCATCTACCAGTTCATTTCTCTTCGAGTTCATATATTCCCTCTTTATTTCCAGAGTTGTTTTTCATATTCATGAATATATTCTCTACTCCAACATGCATCGTCTTTCAGCACTTTTCCCGGAATTCCTGCAACTAGGGATTTTTCCGGAACATCTTTCCGTATTAATGTCATTGCACTGATCAATGAGTCCTTTCCAATTGTTACGCCTTTCAGAACTGTAACATTATTCGTTAGCCACACATGATCCTCTATGATGACATCCTTCGAAAAATTAATTGGTTTTCCATCCTCACCGGGAATTGAGTGAAAATCGCTATCATAGACCACGATATTTCTCCCCATCATAACATCATGGCCCAAAGAAATATGCTTACCAACCACAATCACAGAACCTGTATTGGCAGAAAAGAACTTACTTTCAAGTAGCGCATCTTTATGTACATCAATAAAAGTGCCAAAAAAGAGCAATACCTCTTCTGCACAAACCCACTTTGAATTATCTGCAAGTCTAATATATGTTTCAGCTTTGGATCCTTGCAATTGATTAATCCCAAAATGAATTGTCCCCTCTAAAACGAGTTCCGAATTTTGGGCCATTTCAAGCACTGCCCCCTTAAACGGAATGATATACGCTCCTTTTTTTCGCTTAACCTGTGAAGTAAAAAAATTATATTTCACAAATTTTATCAAATCAATTTTTCTTAATTTCCCTATTTTATCCAACAGTACATCTTTATTCATGATTAGCTTCCTTTCTTACAACTACCAATTAAAAACATTTCATTTAAGATTTTATTGACGACCAAATCCAAAACAATTGACGCCATTATCGTCGCACCAACGATTGATAATATTGTCCAGCCGTTTTCAATATTTATTGCAAACTTTTTTGCATAATCTATCAAAACCAAATGGATCAAAAAGATAGATAACGAGTGCTTTCCCAAAATGGTCCAAGCTTTTCCTTTGACAGCAATAAAATTAGCAAAAATAAGATACAGCAACACACTCCAAATGGGAACTACTACATATAGAAGTTTTTTTTGAACTATTATTATAATTGTTGCAACAATCGTTATTACTCCGCTCATCAGCAAGGGGTGTCTTTTTGCTTTATCAATAAATTTCACTTCATTAATTGATATCATCACCCCCATAGGGAACAGCAATAGCGTATCATACCATGCATCGTTTATTATGCTTCTGCCAAGGGCAAGACCAATTCCAATCCACACTAAAATCAATCCCGTCATATAGCTTATCATTTTTGCATTTTTTCCAAGAATCATATATCCAGAAACAAACAATAAATAGCAAAAAAGCTGTCCTTTTATATACCACAAATTGCTAGGATACATTTGAAGAGTAAGAAAATTATAGAAGACATTATAGTCCATTTTTCCTATAACAACATCTATTATGATTTTCATCAAGAAAACAGTTATATATGTTACTAAAATCCGAAATACATACTTAAAAATCTTCTTACACTCATCCTTTGTATGGATGTTTTTTGCTACGCCATATCCAGAGAAAAACAAAAAGCATCCAACAGCAAACAAATTCGCTTCTCGATAAAGCCATACAATTGGTCCACTCGCATCAATTACCTGCCAAGAAAAATGATGCAAAATTATAAGAATAGCTGAAACACCTTTAATTGAGTCTGTCAGCTCACGTGTATATGTCCCCCCCCCATTATTAAAGGTGGGTTTGGCAGAGAGTATTATTGCTACAATACATAGTACAAATATTATCTTCATTTCTTCTTACCATTTTTTCCGTTTTAGCACACGTTTTAAAAACCATTTTGTGTATCGCTTTGTTTTTTGCAAACTACTTTCTGTATAAGTTTCTTTTACAGCCTTGCTAAACGACTCTTTCTCTAGTAACTCAAAAAAGCGCTGACGATTTCCTTTTTGAACTGCCTGTCCAAACAAATAAGGATTTCCTTCTAAAACCTCATTCATTGTTCTTTTTTCTAAATGCATTTTATTCGCTGCATCCTGCAAAAGGAACGTGCCCTTTTTAGAGTTCTCAAAAACTACCGAAATTCCCTTTTCATAATCAGCTTCATTGCAGCCTTTGATTCCCCAAAAATCACCGAAAGTCAAATCCGCTTGCCGAGGCATTGTTTTATACAAGCATTCTTGACAGTTCCTTCTCATAAACAAGTTTCCGCAGGTGTATCCTTGAATCCACCAATCTGTATATCGATCTTTATGGTATTCTTTTCCATTCTCAAAAACGACATTTGTTGCCAAACTTTGCCATCCAGTTTTCTTACTTTTTTGGCGAACAGCTCTTGCTGTCGAATGATATTTTTGTTCAAGTTCATTGATGTAGGAAGTATACGCCTTTGGTGAATTGATTCCTTTACAGATAAAATCCAATAAAAAAAGATTTTCATAATCCTTTCCCACATAAGAACGAAGTGCTGCCACTTGGCAAGGCGTTCCGCAGAACAGGACTTTTTCCCCTTGCTTCAATAATTTCAAAACAGCTTTATAAATACCTGCTGTATCACTTTGGAAATATTTTGACCCCATAATTTCTTGCAAATCATGCTCTGTTTTTCCAAGGATATGTTTCGCCGTTTTATAATCTTCACTAAATGCACATCCTGCTATATATCCGCCTTGCTCTATAAATGACTTCGCCAGCTCATAGTAAATTCCTCCGGACGTACTATTATAACGAATTCTATCATCCTTTGTCCACGCAGCATAGACAACTGGGTCTTTTTCTTTCTGAGAAGGCATTATATGAAGAGCCGGACATTTTTTTTCGCACAATCCGCACTTTACGCATTTCTCGTCATCCACATTAGGATACCAGCATCCGTCAAAATCTGTTTGAAAACTAATTGCATTTGTCGGACAAATATCTCCACACATTTTGCAACCAGTACACACTTCTTTTGAAATTGATCCTACCATTTTTTCACCTCTACGTCTATTTATTAACACTTTGTAAAATCCACCGTATCAGGGTCATATCTCAATCGACAGTTGATATTCAGCTTTCCAATTTCATCCATTTCATCTTGATTCAAAAAGAAATTAAATATATCCATGTTGTCTTTCAAATGTGTTTCGCTCGTTGTATTAACAATTGGCACTACACCTCGTTGGTAATGCCATCGCAAAATAATTTGTGTAACATTTTTATTATATTTTTCGGCAAGATTTTTTAACAGTTTACTTTCTTTAAGACGAGAATCCATACGACCTGTTGGGGTATAAGCCATCATTTGAATATTATTCTTTTTGCAATATTCCAGCATATCATTCTGTGGAAACAATGGATGTGACTCGATTTGACAGACCATCGGCTTTATTTCTGCTACTTTCATCAATTCTTCAAAGTGATGTTCCTTAAAATTACATACTCCGATTGCTCTCGCATAACCCTCACGGTATAATTGTTCCATTTGCTTCCAACATTCCAAATATGTCCCGGTTTGCGGCCAATGCATAAGATAAAGATCCACTTTATCTACTTTTAGATGGCTCAAACTCCGCATAAGTGCTTTGCGTACATTCCCCTCCCGCTGTTCTTGATTTGACAACTTTGTAATCAGAAAATAGTCTTCTCGGGGATAGCCCTTCAAGCATTTTCCAAGCACTCGTTCACTTTGTCCATATGCGCTTGATGTATCAAACAAATGACAATTTAATTGAGGTGCATCCTTTACAATTTTAACAATCGATGTATCACGCTTCCAATGGTATCCATGTCCAATCGTTAGATCTTTGAAAAGCTCCATTGCACCTGCCAAGACATTTTTTCTTATAAAAATAAATGTCCTGTCCGTTCCAAATCCAACACATGGCATATTCACGCCATTATATAGCTTAACTGTTTTCATTTATTTATCTCTCCGCTTCATTTTGCTACAAACCATATCTATCATTGGCACAGTAATTCTATAGTTGCATATCATCATCCCAACAATTATAGCCACCATTGAGCTCCAGCGGATGTACCTGTAATTCAAGACACAAAGTATCCAAACTGAATATACTATTAAAGATCCTATACTTACGACAATCATTTTTACCGGAAACATTGGGTTTTTATCGATTCTTTTTGCAATTATCCAATGAAAAACAAATAATAGTATATATGACACCAGCGTTGTCCAAGCAGAGGCGGTATATCCATATTTGCGAATAAAAATATAGTTTAATGCAATATTGATTCCTGCCGCCAAACTTGTTCCTACTGCAATAAATTTTGTTTTTTTATAAAAGTATTCAACATGCACAGGAAGTGAATACAAAAAAACAAAATATATCGCAAATGCGAGCGGAATAACCATTGCAATCCCACCATAGTATTCTTTTGTACCTGCAATACGAATCACATCAGGTGCCAACGAAATAAATCCAATATAAAGGATATTCATTAGGAGAGTATATGCTTTTGATTTTTCTTTAATCTGTAAATATTGGTTCTGATTCAGCTGTTCGTACATCCACACAGACCAAGCATTGTCCATTGATTGAACAATTATCTGCAAAATGCTTGCGATCGTTTGGATAAATCCGTAAATTCCAACCTGTGCAACGCCCACCATTGTATTGATCATAATTCGGTCAAACTGATTTAGAATTTGCTGAGAAAACGTATGAACTACCAACGGAAGACTTATGCCCAGGCCATATCGCCAATACTCCTTATTAAAAAGTTGATATTTTTCTGTTTTTGCATTACGAAAAAATGCCATCCAAATGACAACAGCAACAGCAATGGGAACGATTGCGTATCCATAAATCCTTCCAATATACTTATCTGTTTTAAAAAAGAACAGGATCAACACAATTGAAAGAACCGTTCCTCCAATTGAATTAATGCCGGAAACGAGCAAAAACTTTTTATACTTAAAATCTAATGCCAACCATGTATTATAAAATTGGAAGATAAACATTGCATAGCTATGCGTAATCAGAACATTAAAAATACTTCTGTCAAATTCAAAATTCTTTGACAGTGTTGGATAAATCAGATTTCCAAGAACAATAAATACTAAATAGATGATTCCACTTAGCATCAGTGTGCTTGAGACATACGAATTAAATTCTTTCTGATAATCATACTTTGCCGTTCTCAATGAACCATATAAACAAAGTCCAACAAAAATTGTTAGAATCGTTTCATATGATACATAAAGATTATAAAAACCAAATTCTTCTGTTGTCAGAATTCGCGAAAAAATCGGCAGCGTCAAAAATGTAACGCCCTTCAGCAAAACATTTCCAACTGTATAAGCAAGTCCTGCTTTTGCCGCCTTATTTCCTGAATCCACCATTTATATCTCCTCTTATAATGTCTTCCAGTCAAAACAACTCTTCAATTTGTCTTATTGATTTTTTTTGTACTGTTTTCAATTCGCTTCCAATTTGTTTTAAAACTTTCTCTCTGTTTTCTAACGCCATATCCAGTCGACGAATCACTTCTGTGTGCACATTTCCACTATCCCATATTTCATCGCCCCTGCATTGATAAATATAATCATTCAAACCAAAGTCATCTCCAATCACGCCTTTAAATTTGACGCTATAGGACAAACAAATCGGAACCGTTCCCATATTGATTGAAGACACTGCTGCATGCATCCGACCTGTGATAGTAGCCAGTCCACCCCCTAGAAGAATCCGAGCTTCATAGGGGTAAATCAAGCTGTCCACCACCTGGATATGCTCCATATACTGTGGCTCAATTTTCTTAATAATTTTGTCAATAATTACTTTATCATTAGAATCCGAAACATGAATAACATGCGCAAGTAGCAATACATCTAATTTCAGTTCATCCACAATGTATCGGATTACTTTGATATATTCATCAATATATATTTCTTCCTTTGATGTATACTGTCTCCGTGCTCCCGACGGAACGATCGTAATATACTTATCATTAAGTCTATAGCGATACTGTAATTCTACTTGCTTATCTTTATCATCCTGAAATGGAATATTCAAAAATGCCAGATCCCGTGCTTCTCTTAAATTAGAAAAACCAAATGTTTCTTGCAAATACTCATAGCAGTCATGGTCACGGACATAAATCATTGTATTTTTTAAGCTCTGCTTAACAAGATTGATTGCATATCCGTGGAAGGGACCCATAGTCTGTCCCAGCAGATAGAGCTTTTGCTTCTTTGAAATCTGCCGAAATTTAATCATATCGCTTACAAACACCTGCGTTGAATAATACTGTGATATACAATCTCCGCCAAGTACAACGCACATATCATATTTTTTGCAATTATAAGAAATTTCCCTAGGGATATTTACAAGTTTTTCTATTTTACCCAAAACTCCCCGACGCTTGCGATCATATAGTTCTTCGCGATAAACAGGAATTTCTGCTGGGATAGATGCTTTCACTCGATTTAATTCTTCGTCATCAAGGACATCCAAGTAAAATGTCGGCGTTTCAAGACCTTTTTGCTCTGCAAGATTCGTATAATATTTTATAAACACACAGGCCATCATAAGATTGCCATAGTTCGTAGGATGGATATAAAACAATTTTATTTTCATTTGGTAATCGCCTCTCTTTTTTGAGGATATTTCATTTTTATATTCAGATATGCAAGTTCTATAAAGTACAACGCACAGGAGTTAGGACTAAGTGCAACCTCATTGAATAAAGCATTTAAAATAAACGCAAATAGAAGTGTATAATACATAACACTTGCTTTCATATCTACCAATTTCCACTTTCGTGGTTCATAAAACAAATATAAGAAAAAAGAAATATAGCATAACAAACCCACCCATCCAAGTTGTGCAATAATCACACCTATACCAGTTTCTATAACATCAGTATTTGATAGGCTAGTCGAAAACAATCCAGATAGCACACCAACATTTCCAATTCCAAGTCCTGCAGGATTTGTGATAAGCAACTTCAACGAACTTATAAAGCCACCAATATGTGCCATCATACTACCTGTAGACTTTGTCATTGAATATTCGACAAATCTCAAAGCAAACAATGTACAAAGAAAAAATATAATTGGAACTCCTATCTTCGACTTATCCTTAAACCAAACGTACATTACAACAAATACCAAAAATCCTAGCAATGCGCCCTTGCTTATCGTTAATATGCAACATACCGATAGTAATACAGTTAAAACATTATTACCCGTATACCATGAAATCATAAATGCTGCAAATAAATAGGTACCTAAATTTACCGGATCTGCAAAACTTGACACCATTCTACGAATTTGCTGCCCTCCAATTGTTTCTGATGAAAACCAGTTCATTGGAACACCTGCAACATTCGTAGTAATCCCTTTTAGATTCCATAACTGTGTAATACCAAGATTTCTCCAAATATTGATTCCACCAATATATTCAAATAGTCCAAACATTACTACAATTAGAGCGACAGCATTTAATATTTTATAGTATGTTTTTTCATCGCTGTTTTCCCCAATTATGCAGGAATATGCATAGATAACCAAACATGATAATACATTTCTACCCGCCGATATAAGAGATGTAATCGGTGCCGGATAAGCAAGATACAGTATCGTTCCTTGAATTATAACAATAACAATGAGCCATACAATCTTTGACACTTTTGAAAACAAAATTTGTGCATTCATCAAATCCACAATGAGTACAAGAAAGAAATGCAAGGAAAGCATAATTTGCAAGCTTAGAGCTGTTTGATGACTTATACCTATTGCTAAGTATACATTTTGGAACGCAGCCAGCAACACAGGAATACATAGTATCAGTGAGTTTGTTTGAGATTTTTTTAATTTAGTTGTATTTTTTTCAATAACTGCTATATAACACGCTACTACTATAGCTATACCTGCCGTCAACATTCCCGGAAGGATAAGACATGACAAAACGCAGCCACCCATAATCACATATATTATAAGTATCTTCTTATTAATTTTAACTTTAAATGTCATATAACTTTTTTCTCCATTTGTCAACTTATGACATAGCTTCACTATCATTCTATCTTAATTGTAGCGAGTGCTGGATAAAAAACCAACTATATTCCAAACATCACTTTGCTTAATTTTTGATTGTTACTGATTAGTTTCGTTAAAAGCAATGGAACAGCTATACAACTTACTAAGCTCAGCACCCAGTTTTCCATTTTACCAAAAGACGTAACATAGCAAAAAACACTTATCACAAATATTTGTAAAGTATTCTTGCCAAGTATGCAAAGCATCTGTTTTACCACAATACAATGTTTATTAATCAACTTGGCTATCAAAAAATAAAAAGCGCTTCCTAGTATTGCCACAACCACATAATTATAAATTTGGAATCCTCCATGATATGCAACTTCCACCAAAAGCTCTTGTATCCTATTCGTCAATCCCATCACTTGCATTATTGCTTTCAATCTTTTTACAGCAATCGTTCTATCTTTAAATGAGTAAAAAATCATAGAAATCGGATACAGTACCGCCGCTAATGGAATGAGCTTATCTACCACTGTGTGCAATCTAGTTTCATTTTTTTCATAAATATACCCCAAAAAATAATATGGATAGTACAATACCGCTTGTCGAAGCAATTCTGTTCTAAATATTATAAAAGCAACTACTAATCCTCCCCCACCAAGAATAATTGTCCCCCATTTCACTTTGTCTTTATCACATCCAAAAACAATTAGCTCGTAAATAAACTGTACAATCAAAAACCAGTAAAGCGGAGTCTCGAATATGTCCAATAAAATCTTGATAACCGAATAGTGCCCCAAACTAATACCCCGAATTATCGTCCAGCTAATATAAGGGATCATCAATCTTCTAAATCGAATTACTAATTTAGTATAATTTCTTTCAATTTTTCCATATTTTGATGCAATATATCCTACAACCATCATAAAACAATACATATGCCATGAGTAACAATGTAGAAAAGCCACATCATAATTCGGGGGGGGCTGAGTGTTGCAGAGATATGGCCTATTACAACCGCCAGTATCAAAATTCCTTTCAGTATATCAATTTCTTCGTTTCTTTTTAATACCGTTTCTCTATTCATTACTTTTTCCTTAATAGCATTCAATCACTATTTTTTCTGCCAACTCATCCCAATTCAATGTTTGTTTCACAAGATTATATCCGTTTTGTCCTACTTCGGATAGCTTCTCTCTATCAAGAATCGCCCGTTCCATTGCTTGTGCCAAGCTATCCGGATCACCTGCTTTTGAAACATATCCTGTTTTGCCTTCTTTTACAAACTGTGTAAAGGCTGGCAAATCCGAAGAAACCACCGCCTTTTTATATCCATATGCCAATTGAATTACACCGCTTTGATATACATCCGTGTATGGCAGCACTGAAACATCCGCTGCAGAATAAAAATATTTTACTTCTTCATCCGGAATGTACCGAATATCTGTTTTTAAGCAATTGTGCAAGTCATTATTATTTATTATTTCCTGGCACTCTGAGAAATCTGCTTTCCAAACACTTCCTGCAATTACAACATATAACTCCGGATATCGCTCTTTTAGTTTCAGCAAGGCTTTTAGTAAGATATCGACACCCTTTACTTTTTTTATCTGCCCAAAAAACAGAAACACAAGTTTATCATTAGGAATCCCTAGTCTTTTTCTGCTTTCTTCCTTGTCAGCTGGTTCTACATAGTCCAGCATGTGGCCGTGCGGAACCATATGCATTTTTTCTTTCAAATCCGGGAACAGTTCTGCAAAACGATCCATATTGCCTGGTGCTTGCAATATGATGGAATCCGCCAGAGCGTATAATTTTTTGTGGAAGTACATGTCATAAAATTTTTCATTAAAGGGCAAAATGTCATGTACGGTTGCCACATATTTAATTTTATGTTTTCTTTTGAACTTCTTCAAAAAGAAATAGTCCAGCGGAGAGAATGTATACCATTCTGTATGAAGGACATCATAATGCCCATCTTCAAGCATTTTTCCAATTTTCTTATAAGATGCAATATAGTTCTGCATCTTCTGAGTCTTGCCAATATCTTTTTCATCCGTATTGAAAAGATTTACTCTTTCACACTGACAGTTTTCTTTCTCCGCTTTCTGATCAATCACTAATACAACGTCAGCACCTGCTTTTTTCAAGCCGTTTGCCAGTGGAAATGTATATTTATAATTTACTTTTGCAATCTGATCTACAAGAAGAACCTTCATCTATAGTTTCCTTTCCAAATTTATCTACGCTGCACAGTAAAGCGTCTCTTTCAGCACCGAACTTTTATCAATTCTGCATCACCAACGACCAAGCATCTGCCCAGCCCCGCTGACAAAAACATTGTTTCACCTTTGCTGAAGCGCATCGGCTTCTGTTCAGCATCCATTGTCTGCACTTCACCATAACCATTCAGGCACATCAGTACCTGAAAAGAGGTATCCATCACAGAAAAGGCAAAACCCTTCGTTACCTGAATGCGCTCTGTTTCAAAGTACTTGCAGCGGCAAAGTAACTCACGAGAGCAACCAGAGTAGTATTTCACAATTCTAGGTCTCTGGCTTACATCCGGTGCAACCTTCATATTCATGACCTGCACAGCTTTGTCAAAGTGCAACTCACGTTTTTTTCCGTTCTTATCCACACGGTCATAGTCGTAGACGCGGTAAGTCACATTGGAGCTTTCCTGAATCTCTGCCACAAGGATTCCCTTGCCAATGCCGTGTACTGTGCCCGCCGGAACAAAGTAGGTATCCCCCTTATGGACTGGAACCTTTTGCAGATGCTTGCCCAGTGTTCCAGTCTCGACCGCTTTCCGGAGGATTTCTTCCGTTACCTCATGCTGGAAACCATAAATCAAGCTGGCTCCTTCGTCAGCATCAATGACATACCACATCTCGGTCTTACCGTTGTCGCCTTCGTGTTCTCGTGCATATGCATCATCCGGATGAACCTGAACTGACAAGTCTTTCTTGGCATCAATGAATTTCACCAATACAGGCAGTTCTCCGTTTTCCACCTTTGTGCCAAGGTATTCCGGGCGAGCCGCCAATACCTCTGCCAGAGTTTGCCCTTTATAGATTCCATTTGCCACATAGCTAGGACCATCCGGATGAACCGAACACTCCCACGTCTCCGCCAGCGGGGTCAGATCAATTTTTTTGCCGTACTCTTCCCGGAGCCGGGTGCCACCCCACAGATAATCCTTGCCTGTCGGAATCAATTTCATGATTTCCATAGTGATCACTCCAGAGGAAATTTGATCTTGTCAGCAACGCTGATCTCATCACCAAGCTGAACTTCGATCATGTCCAATGCAGTGACAGCCTCAACCGTGTGCTTACAACCTGCTGCAATGGTAATTACATCGCCAGTGCGCAGAAGCTGCTCCATGCCATCCACGATTGCCTTGCCCTTGCCGGAAACGACCGTCCAGACTTCCTCACGGTAATTATGCATATGGTAAGTCATATGCTCGCCAGCTCTCATGGAAACCTTGACCGTCATAGAACCCGGCTGCACATCGATGACCGTATAACTACCCCAAGATTTTTCGGCGTACATTGCTTCGGTCTCGATTTTTTCTACATAGGGCTTCATGTAACCGCTGCGCTCCTTATCGGAGATCAGGATACCATCGCCGCTGGCCGCAATAATCATGTCCTTGCAGCCCATGCAAAGGATCGGGATATTCAGCTCATTCACCACATTGGTGTTTTCGCAGGTTTCATCCAAAACAGCCTTGCCCTTGGTCTTGTCTGCCATGACCTCGGCCATCATGTTCCATGTGCCCACGTCCTTCCAGTCACCGCTGTAACGCAGAACTTGAATGCTGGACTCTTTCTCGACCACAGCATAGTCAAAGCTAATCTTAGTCAGGG
>OBAF01001412.1_pt1 | contig 14319 bp, 10 predicted proteins | sample 1517851 | NCBI WGS metagenome assembly OBAF01 (sample SAMN04571706, study PRJEB22368) | human gut metagenome | biome: human gut; material: stool | host: Homo sapiens | place: Luxembourg | collected 2012-10-19 | reverse complement strand
CTCGATTAGAAGAGATCAGTAACTTACTGGACACTCGAGCCTCAGGCCCCGACTGGAAGAATACGGTAATGGGACTAGAAGGAAGCGCTTCACTCATTTACTGGAACGCTTTAAAAGAAGCAAGACTTTTGCCCGAGACGTTCCAAGAACGCGAAGGAAGAGGCAGCACTGAAATCACCAACGCTGCACTTAACTATGGGTACGCAATTCTTCATAGTTATATTCAAAATGCGCTAGGCAACGCCGGTCTGGAGATCTACGCCGGACTGCTCCATGCAGATCGAGCCGGAAAGCCATCTTTGGTACTTGACTGCATTGAGGAGTACAGAGCGTGGGTGGTCGATAGAAATGTCATCAGTCTGAGATGCAAGCTTGGTTCTGAGCAAAACTTTTTGGACACTGCGCTGAAGAAACAATTGGTGGAACTTATCGATAAAACGATGAGCACAAAAATCAATTACTCACAGAAGCAATGCAAATTAGAGAATGCTCTTCAACGGCAGGTCTATAAACTTGCAGGAGCTATCGTAGAAGGCAAACGCTATCGTGGTATTCGATTCAAATGGTGAGTTATGTACACACATTTTTTGATTTGTTACGACATTCCCAACACGCCAAAACGCACCAAGTTTGCTGAAATGCTGAAAGATCTGGGACTTGTCGCCTTACAGAAATCTGTCTTCTATGGGGCACTTACCGCCACAGAAAGGCATGCTTTGGATTTCTCATCTCGAAAGCTCCTTGGAGCAGAGGATAAATGTCTTTGTATTCCTTGCGTCCTGAAACCTGAAGAGTTCAAGAAATCAATTGGTTACGAGGATTTTGAATACAGCGAGCCCGATAGCTATGGATTCATCTAACCGCGAAAGTCTACCTGTTTCTTACATACGACAATTTTGTTTTTGTCCGAGAATCCCTTTTCTGTCCGTATTTTTGGAGATTAAACCGCCGTCACCTTTGTGGGTCCAAGACGGCGTGGACTTTCATGAAAAGGCCGCGATGCTTCAAAAAAGAAGGAAGCTGTCAAAATTTAACTTGTCGGGAAAAGGAGTGTTCAAGTCAAACATTTATTTGAAGAGCTCTGTTTATCCGATTCATGGAATCGCCGACGGTATTTTTATCATGGAGGATGGCGAGATTATTCCGCTTGAATTGAAGGCTCAGGACAATTTTGTCGCTTCTCGCGGACACATTCTTCAGCTAACCGGCTATGCCATTCTTCTAGAGGAGAAATTCCAAAGAGAGGTAAAGCAAGGGTTCATTCTTTACGGCAAGAAAGGCAAGAGCCTGCGCGTTGAATTCACGGAAGAAAGAAAAAAGAAAGTGATAGAAATAGCTCAAAAGATTATTAGTAGTTTCGAAACAGGCCTTCTTCCAGACTCCCCCGCTACTTCAGCACAATGCGGGCAATGCGAATTTTTGAATTTTTGCGGGGACCGCTTCTAGCAACACAAAAAGCCTCCTCGGAGGCTCTTCGTTAATCCGGATAAGGTCAAAGACCTCAGTAGCCGGATCTAATATTTAATCAAATTGATTTCAGCTCGCCCGAAGGCGACTTCGTTGTTAAAAGAATGTAATTAAATATTGCCAGAAATATTCTAAATAGTCAAGCAATCACCCCAATTTTTCGAAAATAACGGCACTTTTCGTGCAGGTCGACCATTTTCGAAAAACAGCTCCGAAATCAACCTATCAAAATCCTTTGTTTTCAAATAATTGAGTCCGAGGCTTCAATACTACATTCTTCTAACAACTACTGAAACGTTAGTTGGCGACATTTGGTGGCTTCTGGATGGTGGCTTCAATACTACATTCTTCTAACAACTACTGAAACTTAGCAATGGTTCTATTTTCGATTACATGGGTTTGGCTTCAATACTACATTCTTCTAACAACTACTGAAACTTCATGGCCTGCTTCCTTAGCACCCTTTACGAAAGCTTCAATACTACATTCTTCTAACAACTACTGAAACGCGATCGAGCCTCCTATCGAACCAGCGATATTAGGCTTCAATACTACATTCTTCTAACAACTACTGAAACCAAACTGTTCTTGAACCTTGGATTCCATCTCAGAAGAGCTTCAATACTACATTCTTCTAACAACTACTGAAACTTACCATAAGTATTATTGTGGCTTGGATATTTAAGCTTCAATACTACATTCTTCTAACAACTACTGAAACTTAGGAATCCCAGCGGCAACGCTACCAGCAGAATTAGGCTTCAATACTACATTCTTCTAACAACTACTGAAACACAATTTAATGATGAGCCGAATCAAATGCCTTATAGCTTCAATACTACATTCTTCTAACAACTACTGAAACGGAAGAACCTCATCCACAAAAAACGGGATGAGATAGCTTCAATACTACATTCTTCTAACAACTACTGAAACCGCTAAATACACGCTCAACTCTGCTCAAATGCTGTGCTTCAATACTACATTTTTCTAACAACTACTGAAACACGAGATCGACCGAGCAACCGAGAACGAAGGAGTAAGCTTCAATACTACATTCTTCTAACAACTACTGAAACCATAGCACTCGAACGGGAACCCTTCCGTATGTGTGGCTTCAATACTACATTCTTCTAACAACTACTGAAACTACTCCCAACTGCTTACAGACAAGGCGCTCATGTGCTTCAATACTACATTCTTCTAACAACTACTGAAACGATACATTGAAGTTTTTAAAAGATCCGCCTGTCACGTTTCAATAACTATTGAAACTCCAGTCCTCGGCGTTGAACTCGAACTCTAAGGTTTCAATACTACATTCTTCCAAGGATTACTGGAACTGTCTAGTGGCGTAGCCAGAATATTTTTCTAAAAAGTCTCCGAATCACATTCTTCTAACTGTCGCTGAGACCAAATATTCGGCGTCCAAGAGCGAGACAAACTTTCGTTTACACCCTACTCCACTTCGGTACAATCATCCACGTTGTAAACAAATGCCACTCTCGTCAAAAAGATAGTTGCCTAATCTTTGTCAGTTTGCGAAAAACTCGCTCTCGCCTTTCTGGAATAGTGGATGAGAAACGGATGCTTCGAGGGAACGGCAAGAAAAGCAACAGCGCCAAGAATCAATGCCCCGCCAATACACTCCCAAGAATTAACGCTCACCCCAAGAAATATCATGCTCAGTAGAGTTGCAGCTACTGGGTCGAAGGTCTCCATCATGCCGGCAATATCTGCCGGGATAATTTCGGCAGCCGCTTGAAAAAGCCAAAACGCCGCAATCGTTCCGAAAAGCACAATAAACGCATAAGCCAAAATTGAGTAGACGGTCCAGTCCAAAGGTTCGTTCCAAAAGTGACTGAACAACGTCACAGTAACGCCGGTAAGCAAAAGTGCCCAGCTCGTTGCTAACCCGGAACCGACACGCGCAATAAATTTTTGAGGCAACAGAACATAAAAAGCACCTGTGATTCCAGATCCGATACCGGCCCAAAAGCCGATACCTGAGACGTTGAAGTTTTTAAATGATCCGCCGGTTACGACTAGAACCACTCCGGCTACAGCTACAAGTCCGCAAAAAACTTCTTTCACAGTGAGCCGTTTATGCTGAAATACCACCATGAAAATCATGATCCACAATGGAACAGTTGCAGTTAAAACAGCGGCAAAAGGTGCGTTTGCGTATTGAATACAAACAAAGAACGTTAATTGCGTTCCGATAATTGTTAACGTGTAAATTATCAGATCGATAATGTTCTGCTTGGTTTCAAATACTTTCAGAGCCCCCTTCTTTAAAAGAAAGAACTCAATGCCAACGAAGATCGAGCCTGCAAGGAGCATGCGTATAGAGATCAAATCCATCGGTGTAAAGTGACAATTTTGAAGTAAATACTGTCCTGCAACACCCATTGATCCCCAAAAAACAGCCGCTAGTCCGGCCATCGCCATGCCTTTTAATGTTTTATTCATCCTCGTCTCCTCTGGTTCTTGAGTTTGCCAGTTTTGTGATGGGATAGAACGAGTTCCTACTCTTTTTAAGAAATCCTATTTTTCAGAAAATTCCTTACTTTTTTCAGCAAGATAAAAGCCATGAATAATGCGAAAATTCGCCTATGAATTTCGATAACTATCGCCGAATACTTCACCTCGACCTCGACGCTTTTTTCGCTTCCGTTGAACAGCGAGATAATCCTTCGCTTCAAGGGAAGGCAATTGCCGTCGGATTAAATTCCGCTCGAGGTGTCGTTGCGTCTGCTTCTTACGAAGCAAGAAAGTTCGGAGTACGTTCCGCAATGCCCTCCTCAGTTGCCGCAAGGCTATGTCCAAATTTGATTTTTGTTCCCGGACGAATGGACGAGTACAAAAAAGCATCAGCCGAAGTCTTCGAAATTTTTTCTCGCTACACAAATCTCATTGAACAAGTCTCTATCGATGAGGCATTCTTAGACGTCACAGACGTCTGGCGCGACTATGGTTATGCGATGGAAATCGCAAAGCTCATCAAAGAAGATGTTCGTCGTGAAGTCGGTCTCATTATTTCTGCCGGCGTTTCCTACAACAAATTCCTCGCCAAAATCGCAAGCGACTGGCGCAAGCCCGACGGCTTATGCGTGATCCATCCGAATGCGGCACTTAAGTTCATTGATCGTCTTCCTGTGAAGGCTATTTGGGGCGTCGGTCCGGTGACCTCGCAAAAGATGGAGGCCCTCGGCATCTTTACCGGAAAAGATTTGCGAGAAAAAGATCTTTCATTTTTAGTCGAGCAATTCGGCAGTTCGGGACTGTCGTATTACAACTTTGCCCGGTGTATTGACGATCGTCCTGTCAGAACCGAACGCATCCGCAAACAGGTCAGCGCTGAGATCACACTCTCCAAAGACGAAGGAAATCTCAATAAGTTAGAAGATACGCTCTCGGAACTGACGGACTATCTGATGACGCGTCTGCGTAAAAATGATTTCCTCGGTCGCTCGCTGACGTTAAAAGTACGTTTCCATAACTTCAAGACAATCACAAGAACTCAGACGTCTAACTCAGTCTTTAATGAGAAATCCCAAATCCTCAAAACAGCTGAGTCTTTGCTTGAAAAAATCGATTTCAACCATCAGACCGTTCGCCTCCTCGGAATCGCCATTGGAAACCGCCTGGAAGAAGACACCGAAAACATGTTGAATCTCGGCGATATGGACGAGCTTACACCCAGGCTTCTTTAAGGCGCCGACGGACTTGACTGAGTCGAGACGCGGAGCGCCGTAAAAATTGCAAAGGTCTGAAGAATCGCAACACCGAAAAGAACGGCTGTAAACATACCGACGTCAAGAAGCGGTCCAAACAAAATCGGTGTCAGAGACTGACCCACATCCATTCCGCAATAAGTAAAACCGTAAACGCGGCCAAATGATTTCTTTCCTAACTTCGCAACCGTCGCTCCGCGAATCATAATGTCTCGACTTGGAGCAGCCACGCCTGTTCCCAGACCCATCAGACACATTAAAACAACTGCCCAGTATCCGGTCAGGATCTGAGACGCCAGAATAGCCGCCATCACAGCAGCAAACGTAAGGCACAGTGCCACAACGCGATTGCTCGAGATCTTATGCTGGTTCGTTAAAAAGCCGCCGATCAAAGCACCCGCCCCGGCGCCCAACAGGTATGCAGTCAGTGCCGCCGAAGCCCCGGTCAGATTCAAGTGATAGGCATTCTTGAAAATCGTCTGAGAAAAGCTTTGAAGAACGCCGAAGGCCCCAGACGTAAAGAAGAAAAACATGAAGCAGTACCATACATCCGGCACTCGCAGAAATCCGAAAGTCCCCTCTTCTTTCTCTTTCGGAGTCGGCGGTGTAGTGTCGCGAACAGAATCGCGAGAGAAAACACCTCTGAATACAAGCTCAATGACAAGAACAATCAACGCCACGGAAGAAGCCGCAAACGCTGCGCCTCTCCAGCCGAACCAACCGGCCGTCGTCACCATAAAGAAGGGACAAATCGCCCAGCCGATATTGCCGGTGATGTTATGCCAGGCAAAAGCGTGGCCTAAGAAGCGATCCTGAATGTTGTAGTTCATCAGCGAATAGTCGCTCGGATGAAATACCGAGTTGCCGGCGCCAGCGAGCATCGCCGAGAGATAAAGCATCGGGACATTTTCTGCCATGCCTAAGGCCACGGCACTGGCAATCAGCAAAACCAAGCCCGTATACATTGAGGTCCGGCCGCCTACTTTATCAACCAGAAAGCCGCTCATCGACTGGCCGACAGCACTTGTGACAAAGAACGTTGTCATCAGGGTTCCGCCCTGAAGAAAATTCATTCCGAAGTGCGGAAGTATCCAAGGAAACAGAGACGGAATCACTAAGTGATAGAAATGCGAGCTGGCGTGGGCGATCGAAACGAGAAAAATCGCGAGGATGTCGTGACCGCGAGTTCCTTGTGCGTACATGGCGTGGCTTAAGAGTGTTTTTTCTTATTCTATCCCTCGCGTCTTCCAAAATAAGTTAGGGCCGAGAGATTGTTGGTCTCTCAGCCTCTTAACTCAGATTTGATCAGACGATCTTATCGATTGTCTTTACGGTCTTCAAAAATGAATTTTCCGTCAACATAGTCCACAAACACCGTGTCTCCCGGAGCGTATTTACCCTTAAGGATATCCACCGCAATCTGGTTCTCCAGATAGTCTTGGACAGCACGGCGCAGCGGACGTGCACCGAACAGCGGATCAAAGCCGACCTTACCGATTTCGTCCAGAGCCGCTTCGGTAACATCCAAACCAATATTCTGCTGCTCCATACGTTTAGCAAGCTTACGAATCTGGATACGGGCGATTTCGCGAATAGCCTTCTGATCAAGGGCATTGAAGACAACGATTTCATCAATACGGTTAATGAATTCGGGTCTGAAGTGCTTCTTGACTTCGTCCATTACGGCTTCCTTCACAACTTCAGGATCTTCACCCTGACGGTTCATAATTTCCTGAGAACCGAGGTTGGAAGTCATAATGATGACGGTGTTCTTGAAGTCAACCGTGCGTCCCTGACCGTCGGTCATACGGCCGTCGTCCAATGCCTGAAGCAGGATGTTGAAGACATCCGGGTGAGCTTTTTCAACTTCGTCGAGAAGAATCACGCTGTAAGGTTTACGGCGTACGGCTTCTGTTAAGTAGCCGCCTTCTTCATAACCGACATATCCCGGAGGCGCTCCGATCAAACGAGCCACGGAGTGTTTCTCCATGAATTCGCTCATATCGATACGGATCATGGCGTCCTCAGTGTCGAACAGGAATTCGGCCAAAGCCTTGGTGAGCTCCGTCTTACCGACGCCTGTCGGACCGAGGAAGAGGAAGGAACCATAAGGACGGTTCGGGTCGGACAGGCCGGCACGAGAACGAAGGATGGCGTCAACGACTTTATCAACCGCTTCTTTCTGTCCGACAACGCGCTTGCCGATGTACTTGGCCATATCCAAAAGTTTCTGGCGTTCGCCTTCCATCATCTTGGAGACCGGAATACCGGTTGCGCGGGAAACCACTTCAGCGATTTCTTCAGCGCCTACCTGCGTACGCAGGAGCTTCGGTTTTTCATCGTAGAGCTTGGTTTCTTCTTTTTCTTCCTTCACCAGCTGTTTTTCAAGTTCGGGAAGTTTGCCGTACTGGATCGCAGCGAGTTCTTCATACTTGCCGGAACGACGAAGCTCTTCCATCTTGGTCTTGAGCTTGTCGATTTCGTCACGGACTTCTTTAGATCCTAACGCGGCGTTCTTTTCTTTCTTCCAGATTTCTTCCAAATCGGAATACTCGCGGCTTAACTTAGCGATTTCTTCTTCCAAACCGCTCAAGCGTTTCTTGCTGGCTTCGTCTTTTTCTTTCTTAACGGCTTCACGTTCAATCTTCAATTGAATCAGGCGACGGTCCAGCTTATCGAGTTCTTCAGGCTTGGAGTCAATTTCCATCTTGATGCGCGCTGCCGCTTCATCAATCAGGTCAATAGCCTTGTCCGGAAGGAAACGATCGGTAATGTAGCGGGCGGAAAGTTCAGCAGCAGCCACAATCGCCGGGTCGGTAATTTCGACACCATGATGAACTTCGTACTTTTCCTGCAGACCGCGCAGAATAGCAATCGTGTCTTCGACGCTCGGTTCGTTGACGATCACTTTCTGGAAACGACGTTCCAGAGCGGGATCTTTTTCGATGTACTTTCTGTACTCGTCCAAGGTCGTCGCACCGATCACATGCAGTTCACCGCGGGAAAGTGCAGGTTTGAGCATGTTGCCGGCATCCATTGCACCTTCTGTCTTACCGGCACCTACCACTGTATGGATTTCATCGATAAACAGAATGATACGGCCTTCTTCGGCAACCACTTCTTTCAGCAGTGCTTTCAGACGTTCTTCGAATTCGCCGCGGTATTTCGCACCGGCGACAAGTCCTGCCATATCGAGACTTAAGACGCGTTTGTTGCGCAGTGTGTCGGGCACTTCACCGTTCACAATACGCTGTGCTAAGCCTTCAACCACAGCGGTCTTACCAACACCAGGTTCGCCGATAAGAACAGGATTGTTCTTACTTCTGCGCTGCAGAATCTGCATCGCACGACGAATCTCGTCATCTCGCCCGATCACAGGGTCGAGCTTTCCTTCTTTGGCCTTTTCGGTTAGGTCAACCGTGTATTTCTTTAGGGCTTCACGATTGTTCTCAGCTTCGGGATTGTCCACTTTTTCACCTCCGCGCACGGATAAAATTGCATTTTCTAGGCTCGGTTTATTGAGGCCTTCCTCTTGCGCAAGGTGTGCGGCGTCACACTTGCTGTCGCATAAAGCTAAAAGGAAGAGATCGGTGGAAATGAATTTATCGCCGAGTCTTTCGGCCTCCCTTTCCATCGAATTAAGAATTGCCATCAACTCACGGCTGATTTGGACATTGTCGGCAGCTCCGGAAACTTCCGGCAGTTTGCCGATCGCTTCCTTCACCTTACGTTCGAGTTCTCTGACTCTCACGCCGGAGCGCTCTAAGAGCGTCCTTCCGGTGCCCTCGGTGTCCTTTAATACCGCAAGCAGCAAGTGAAGCGGATCGATGTACTGCTGGGAACGCTCAACAGCCATCGATTGTGCTTCTCCGAGCAACTCTTGGAACCGAGTTGTAAATTGATCTTGACGCATAAGAGTTTGAATCTCCTTTTGTTAAGGAAACATTCGGAATCAACTCCTGTTCCCCTATGCGTCTATTCTGAAGAGTCCGCGGAGACGGACGTGCGTTTTTCTCTTATTTTGAGCTTATTTGGTCCACCTGGATTTTGCAGCTTCGTCGGTCTCTTTGGCCTGTACCCAACGGGTGCCCTCGCCCACCTTTTCCTTCTTCCAGAACGGGGCTTCGGTCTTTAAGTAGTCAATAATGAACTCGCAGGCTTTAAATGCTTCCCCGCGATGGGCGCCGGAAACGCCGACAAAAACGATCTGATCCGTGGCGAATAATTCGCCGACACGATGAATCACGGTCGCATCCATAATGTCCCAGCGCTTCTTTGCCTCTTCCACAATGGCCGTAAGGGCTTTTTCGGTCATGCCGGGATAGTGCTCCAACGTCATGGAAGCGACCTCGTCACCTTCGTTAAGGTCGCGAACCGTGCCTAAAAACATCACGACGGCGCCGACTTTGGGAGACGCATGCAGTGCCGCTACTTCAGCCTGAACATCAAAGTCTTCTGTTTGAACTGCAATCTTCATTGACGCCTCTTATAAGTTGAATTCTGTGAATGGGATGTAGGTCACCAAATCGCCCTTCTTCAAGTCAGCTTCAGCCGGAATGTCGGCTAAGCCATCTGCCCAGGTGCAGGAGCTGAGCACTGCCGAGTTTTGAGTTCGGTAGTTTTCCAGCTCTCCGGCGCCGTTGCGGCGGACACGGATGAATTCGCGGCGGGATCCGCACTTGTAATCAAAGGCCAGCGGAAGGATATAACCCTTCACATCAATCTGGCCGCGACCGGAAAGTTTAAGAATCAGCGGCTGAGCAAACAGCAGGAAGGTCACAAAGCCGGAGACGGGATTGCCGGGAAGGCCGATAAACGGAACGCCGCGAACTTCACCTTTGGCGACCGGTTTGCCCGGCTTCATGGCGATGCGCCACATCTGCATCTTACCGAGCTCTTCAACGGCTCGGCGAATAAAGTCGGCTTCGCCTACGCTCATGCCGCCGCTGGTCAGAATGAAATCAGACTTGCGTGAGGCTTTACGGAAAGCTTCCAGAGTTGCTTCAAACGTATCAGGAATATTGCCGTAATCCACCACATCGCAGCCCAGCTGATGGAGCAGTCCGCGCAGGACAAAGCGGTTGGAGTTGTAGATGCCGCCCTCGACAAGCTTTTCTCCCGGCATCGCGAGTTCATCACCGGTGAAGAAAAGCGAAACACGAATCGGACGATAAACCTTAACTGTGGAAACGCCGATGCTCGCGGCAACGCCGAGCGCCGGAGGCGTTAAGCGGTCGCCCTTCTTCAATACAGTCTGGCCGACATCAATATCGCAGCCTGCTCTTCGAATCCAGGCACCGGCTTTAGGATCACAATGGAATTCAACGCTGCCGTCTTCCATCTCGGAAGCTTCTTCCTGAGGTATAACCGCATCGGCTCCCGGAGGGATGGGGGCGCCGGTGAAGATGCGGGCGACAGTGTCGGGTTCAAGTTCAGTACCGACGTGGCCGGCAAAAATTCGCTGAGAAACCGGGAAATTGCGGCGACCGCCTGCAAAATCGGCGCAGCGAACGGCATATCCGTCCATCTGAGAATTATCCAGAGGAGGGACTTTAATTTCGGAGACGATGTCTTGGGCGAGGATCTTGCCTGCCGAATAAAGGGTCACCATATCTTCTACTTCGGCAACCGCCTCCGCACCTTCCAAAATCTTTGCTTTTGCTTGTTCAACTGTCAGCATTTCCGTGTTTCTCCGTCTTCGAGACCAAGCTCTCGAACTATGAAGCGAGTAATGGTTTCGGCATCATTTATATCAAAAATCGGCAGATTTCCAAATGCCGGGTGTGTCGTATCGGTCACGACCGCAGCGATGCGCTTGTCGTGTGCGCAAATCGGTGTTTCATGCCGTTCGAGCTTGCGCCAAACCTCCAGACGAAGCGCTTCCTGCTCTTCGGTCTTAAAGCCTTCGACAATCACGATGTCCGCAGGATCTAAATGACGAATTAAATCCGACAGCGTGGGCTTTTCTTTCGGCGTCTCGGTGAGCATGGCCCAGCGTTCGTCGGTATGCACAATAACCTGCGTCGCACCTGCTTCACGAAAACGATAAGAATCCTTCCCGGGCTTATCGATATCGACATTGTGATGGGCGTTTTTAACGGCCGAGACTTTGAGGCCGCGCTCAGCGAGCAGCGCGATGATTTTTTCGATCAGGGTAGTTTTGCCGCTGCCGGAGTATCCAACAAAATTAACAATCTTCATAAAAACAAAAAGGCCTGCGGTTAAGCAAGCCTCTTCAAATTAAAACTTATTTCCCGACGTCATGCTCGGCGAGGAAATTTTTAACCAACTGCGCATCCGCAGGCATTTCCAGCACTTTCTGCGGTTTTTCGAGCAGATCTTCGTAGCCGGCCGGAACCGGAGGTTCAAAGCCGACGGCTTCTTTAATCGTAGCTGCAAATTTAGCAGGTAATGCGGTTTCCAAACAAATGGTCTTTACACCCGGGATTCGTTCTTTCATTGCCGCATTGATGCCGTCCGCTGTGTGCGGATCCACAAGGAAGCCGTACTGATCCCAAACGCGCTTGATGCAGGCCAAACGGTCGGCGTGGGTGCTTCTGGAAGCGGTAAAGCCGCTTGCCTTCACAGCTGCCCATTCTTCTGCATTGAGAAGGAATTCCTTCTTCTGAGCCAGCTCGGTCCAGAGCTCTACCACACGCTCAGGATTTCTGCCAGTGATGTCGTAGATATAGCGTTCGAAGTTGGAAGCCTTGGAAATATCCATGGACGGAGAACTCGTCACAAAGGTATGTGCAGAATCGCGAATGCGATAGCGGCCGCTGCGGAAGAATTCATAGAGGACATCGTTTTCATTGGTAGCTACGATCAGACGAGCCACAGGGAGCCCCATCTGCTTGGCGATCCAGCCTGCTAAAACGTCACCGAAGTTGCCGGAGGGCACGGAGAATGTGACTTCTTCATCTTCGGATTCGGTAGCTTGGAGCCAAGCGCTGAAGTAGTAAATGACCTGAGCGGCAATTCGTGCCCAGTTAATGGAATTCACAGCGCCGATGTGATGCTCGGTCTTAAAGGTCAAGTCGCCGGATACGGCTTTGACGATATCCTGAGCATCATCAAAACTGCCTTGGACGGCAATATTGAAAATGTTCTTATCCTGCAGGGAATACATCTGAGCTTTCTGGAATCTGCTCATGCGGCCGGCTGGCGAAAGCATGAAGACCTGAATGCCTTCACGGCCTTTCATAGCGTATTCGGCTGCGCTGCCGGTATCTCCGCTCGTGGCGCCGAGAATATTCAGGCGGGTTTCTTTGCGGGCGAGCACAAACTCAAAGAGCGAACCCAGGTACTGCATCGCCATGTCTTTAAAGGCGAGCGTCGGACCGTTGGAGAGCTCGAGAATGCCGAAGTCATTTTCCAGCCAAACGACGGGCGCGATTTTTTTGAAATCCGTGCCTTCGCGGCCGTGACAGTAAACTTCGGGCGTGTAAGTGGTTTCGCACAGACGGGCGATATCCGAGCGCTGCATATCTTTGGCAAAAAGACTTGTCACGGCAGTCGCGAGCTGAGCGTAAGAGAGGCCGCGCCAGTTCTTTAGAGTTTCTTTCGAAACCTGCGGGTAGACCTTAGGCACGAACAAGCCGCCGTCACGCGCCAAACCCTGAAGAACAATTTCGCTGTAAGAGGCGGCGGGCACGCCGCCGCGTGTAGACACATATTGCATTACTGTAATTCTTCCTTTCTCAGAAGCACGATGGCGCCGCGGACATTGGCCAGCTGCTGCATCGTACGGATGGCTCTTTGAATATCCGCTTCACGGGTGCTGTGCGTCAACAGAATGATTTCGGTAGAAGCGTCCTCCAAAGGTGCTTCTTTCTGGATCAAAGACTCAATAGAAATCTTGTTGTCGGCCAGAATACGGGCGATTTCCGCCAAAACGCCGGGTTTGTCTTCAACGGGAATGCGCAGGTAGTAAGAGCAGACCGTATCGCCGAAGTCAGCAAAAGATTTGGCTTTCGGGTTATGCGTTGTGGTCGGCATACGAGGACGCTCGGAGACAGCCACTTCCGCAGTACGAGCGATATCGATCAAGTCTGCAACCACGGCAGAACCGGTCGGCTCAGAGCCGGCGCCTTTGCCGTAGTAAAGAGAACTTTCGGCGGCGTCGCCTTTCACAACGACGGCGTTCATCGCGCCTTCTACATTGGCGAGCAGGCGGCGTGTGGGAACAAGCGCCGGATGGACGCGAAGTTCGATGCCGTAATCGGTGTACTTGGTGATGCCGAGCAGCTTGATGCGGTAGCCGAGTTCTTCGGCAAACTTAATGTCTTTGGCTTCCAGATGTGTAATGCCTTCGATATGAACTTTAGTCATATCGACCGGAACGCCGAAAGCAATAGCCGAGAGAAGCATCAGTTTATGAGCGGAGTCCGTACCTTCGATGTCGAAGGTCGGATCGGCTTCGGCGTAACCCAAGCGCTGAGCTTCTTTGAGCACATCGTCGAAACTGCGTCCGGTATCACGCATGGTAGAGAGGATGAAGTTGCAGGTTCCGTTGATGATGCCGGCGATCGAAGAGACGCGGTTGGCGGCTAAGCCTTCGCGCAGCGCCTTAACAATCGGAATGGAACCGGCAACGGCGGCTTCAAAGGCGACATTGACGCCTTTGGTCTGAGCGGCAGAGAAAATCTCGTTGCCGTGTTCTGCCAGCAAAGCTTTGTTTGCGGTCACGACATGCTTGCCGGCGTCGATAGCGGCCAAAATCAAAGATTTTGCAGGCTCGATGCCGCCCATGGCCTCAACCACAACGTTGACTTCCGGGTCATTAACCAGATCATGCCAATCGTTGGTGACGATCACATCTTCGTCGACCAGAAGTTTAACGCGGTCGACATTGCGGACGGTCACGCGTTTGACCGAGATCGGCGCACCCGCTCTGATTAAAGAATGGTTTCTTTTTAAGATGTCGTATGTGCCTTTGCCGACATTACCGAAACCGGCCAAACCGACTTTGATTTCCGTTGCCATTTCCTCTCCTTGCGTTTAACTATTTTTTCTTGGAAGCTGCTTTTGCCTTGGGTTTCTTAGAACCCTTGGTAGGAATGTTCTTGACCTTGGCGAATTTGGGTGCTGCCGGTTTCTTTTCCGGAGCAGCCGG
>OBAF01001406.1_pt1 | contig 14397 bp, 11 predicted proteins | sample 1517851 | NCBI WGS metagenome assembly OBAF01 (sample SAMN04571706, study PRJEB22368) | human gut metagenome | biome: human gut; material: stool | host: Homo sapiens | place: Luxembourg | collected 2012-10-19 | reverse complement strand
AGAGCTGCCACGCTTTGTTTATGGAAAGTGCCGTTTAGAATTCGGCATTCTTGGGAGTGCGGGGGAAAGGTATCACGTCGCGGATGTTGGACATACCGGTAACGAAGAGCATGAGGCGTTCAAATCCCAGTCCGAAGCCGGCGTGCGGGCAGGTTCCGTATTTGCGGGTATCGAGATACCACCACATGTCTTTCATGGGTATATTCAACTCCTCGATGCGGGCCATCAGTTTGTCGTAGCTCTCTTCACGCACGCTGCCACCGATGATTTCGCCTATCTGCGGGAATAGAACGTCGGTACCCTGTACGGTCTTTCCGTCTTCGTTCTGTTTCATGTAGAAGGCTTTTATCTCTTTGGGGTAGTTGATCATGATGACCGGTTTCTTGAAGTGTTCCTCTACGAGGTAGCGTTCGTGTTCGCTGGCGAGGTCGCAGCCCCAGTATACGGGGAATTCAAATTGGTGTCCTTTGGCGATGGCCTCTTCGAGTATCTTGATGCCGTCGGTGTAGGGTAGGCGCACAAATTCGGTCTCTACCACCTTTTGCAAGCGTTCGATAAGACCTTTGTCGAACATGTCGTTGAGGAATTGCAGGTCGTCTTGGCAGTTGTCGAGGGCCCACTTGACACAGTATTTGATGAATTCCTCTTCGAGGTCCATCAACTCTTCGAGGTCGGCAAAGGCTACTTCGGGCTCTATCATCCAGAATTCGGCCAGGTGCCGCGGGGTGTTGGAGTTCTCGGCACGGAATGTGGGACCGAAGGTGTAGATGGCACCCAGCGCTGTGGCGCCGAGCTCACCTTCGAGTTGGCCCGAAACGGTGAGGCTGGTCTGCTTGCCGAAGAAGTCGTCGTCGTAGATGATGGCGCCGTTCTCGTCTTTCTTCAAGTTGTAGAGGTTCTTGGTGGTTACCTGGAACATCTGTCCGGCCCCTTCGCAGTCTGATGCCGTGATGATGGGGGTGTGGAAGTAGCAGAATCCCTTCTGGTGGAAGAAGGTGTGTATGGCGTAGGCCATCTGGTGCCGCATGCGGAATATGGCTCCGAACGTGTTGGTGCGGGGACGCAGGTGGGCTATCTCGCGCAAGAACTCCATGGTGTGTCCTTTCTTTTGAAGCGGATAGGTCTGCGGGTCGGCGGTGCCGTACACTTCGAGTGTTTCGGCCTGTACTTCGGCACTCTGTCCTTTGCCTTGTGACTCGACCAGTCGGCCGGTGGCGCAGATGCAGGCTCCGGTGGTGATGAGTTTCAGGGTCTCTTCGTCGAACTTTTCAAGGTCTACGACGATTTGCAGGTTTTTTATGGTGGAGCCGTCGTTCAAGGCGATAAATCCTACTTGTTTGTTGCCCCGGCGAGTGCGTACCCAGCCTTTCACCATGACGGTCGTGCCTATGGGTTGGGTGCGGAACAGGTCGGCAATGCGGGTGCGTTTAAGCGTTTCCATGTGATTGTTCCTCTCTTATTCTTGTTTGATTTTTGTCTGTAAATTATTCAAAAGAGCCCATTTTCAAGAAGTTTACCTCCTGTTGGGTGAGGTAGCGCCAGCGTCCGCGCGGGAGGTTCTTCTTGGTGAGGCCGGCAAAGTATACACGGTCGAGCTTGACGACGCGGTAGCCCAGCGACTCGAAGATGCGGCGCACGACACGGTTGCGGCCCGAGTGTATCTCTATGCCCACCTGGTTTTTGTCGGTGTCGGTGGCGTAGCTGATGGCGTCGGCGTGTATGGGACCGTCTTCAAGTTCTATGCCGTCGGCAATGCGTTGCATGTCTTCTTCGTTGACGTCGCGGTCGAGCCATACGTGATATATTTTCTTCTTGATGTATTTGGGGTGTGTCAGTTTCGAGGCAAGGTCGCCATCGTTGGTGAGCAGCAGCACGCCGGTGGTGTTGCGGTCGAGACGTCCTACGGGATAGATGCGCTCGGTGCAGGCGTTACGCACGATGTCCATGACGGTGAGGCGTCCTTGGGGGTCATCCGAGGTGGTAACGCAGTCTTTGGGCTTGTTGAGCAGCACATAGATTTTGTGTTCGGGCAGGACCACCTTGTCGTTGTGGGTTACCACATCGTTGCGGGTGATTTTGGTGCCCAGCTCGGTAATGACTTCGCCGTTGACCTTTATTTCGCCCTTTTGTATGAATTCGTCGGCTTCGCGGCGCGAGCATACGCCGGCATTGGCCAGGAATTTGTTGAGGCGTATCGGTTCGTTGGGGTCTATGGTACTCTCGTCGTAAACGACGCGGCGGGGCATGACCGGGCGTTGTTTACGGTTGTTGCCGAACGGCCGACGTTGTGTGTTGCCGTCGTAGGGCTTGTTGTATCCGCTGCGGTTGTTGTATCCGCTGCGGTTGTTCTGTCGGTAGGAACGGTTGTTTTCGCCTACGGTATTGAAGTTGGGCTCTTCGGCCGTTTCGTTGTTTTGTCGGTAGGGTCGGCGGTTGTTGTAGTTGTTGCGGTTGTAGCCTCCTGTATTGTAGTTGCTACGATTATAGTTATTTTCTTGGGGCTCTCCGTAGTTGCGGTTGTGGCTGTAGTCGCCGTAGCGGTTGAAGTTGTCTTCGGCCGGACGGGAATTGTCGCTGTTGTAGTTACTGCGATTGTAGTTGTAGTTGCTACTGCCATAACTGTCGTTCCGACGGTTGTAGTTGCGGTTTTCGTTGTTGTAAGGACGTCGATTGTTGTAGTTGTAGTCCGAATCGTTGCGACGAGAGTAATTTACCTTTTCGTACTTTTCGCTGTTTCCTTCACGGTAAGCGGCCCCTTTTGCCTCTCCAATACGGGGACGGCGGGGTTTTTGTTCTTTTTCCATAATTGAGTTAATTCTGTAAATGATATATGCGGTCCTCGCGGACAGTCGTGGTTGTTAACAATCTTTTGACTGCAAAGATGCAAATATTTTTTTTAATACAAAGGTTTTGATTTGTTTTTCTTGAACAATAACACATTCGTTATGATTTTGTTCTTTCTGTGACTTCACATCTTTAATATAAGGTAATTTTTGAGTCCGACGCCAGGAATCTGGAAAACCTTTCGTACCTTTGCGGGAAATACCGTGAATACTTATTTAATAACATATTTATTATATGGAAACAATCAAACCCGGACAATTTGTCGAATTGACGTATAAACTTTTTGTTGGTCCCGAAAACGAACTGATGGAGGAAACTTCGGAAGATTCTCCCCTGCGTTTTGTCTGCGGAGTGGAGCAGATGCTTCCCTCGTTCGAGGCTAAAATCATGGACTTGAAGGTGGGCGACACTTTCGATTTTGTGATTCCCTGTAACGACGCTTATGGCGAACGTGATGAAGACCATGTGCTTGAACTCGACAAAAAAATGTTTGAGGTCGATGGTAAATTCGACGACGAATATATTTTCCCAGGCAATACCGTGCCCATGATGGATGCCAGTGGCAACCGCCTCAATGGTTCGGTACTCGACGTGAAAGAAGATATTGTGGTAATGGACTTCAACCACCCGCTTGCCGGTGAGGACCTTCACTTTGTGGGTACGGTCAAGACGGTGCGTCCTGCTACGCCCGAAGAGCTTAACCCCGTGCATTCCTGCGGTTGTGGTTGCGACAGTTGCGGTGGTGGTTGTGGCGATCACGACCACGACCACGATGGCTGTGGTGGTGGCTGTTGCCATTGATGACATTTGTTCCTGCAAAAAGAGTGAGGGGCGTGCCCGTATGGGAGCGCCCCTCACTCTTTTGTATCGGTATGAGGTCAATGCAGCCTATCAGCCAGTTGGCGCAGTTCACAGGGAATGGACTTGCGTTTGTAAAGTATGTTGTACACAGCATTCAGAATCGGCATTTCCACTTGCAGCTTTTCATTGATTTCAGTAATGCACTTGGTGCCGTAATAGCCTTCGGCTATCATCTCCATTTCGGTCTGAGCTGCCTTTACCGAGTAGCCTTTTCCTATCATTGTGCCGAAGAGGAAGTTGCGGCTGAAACTGGAATAGGCCGTTACCAGCAGGTCGCCCAAGTAGGCCGGCTCGCAGATGTTGCGGGGCATGGGGTTGGCCACGTTGACAAACCGTTGCAACTCTTGTATGGCGTTTGACACCAACACGGCTTGCAGGTTATCGCCGTATTTCATGCCGTTGCATATACCGGCTGCGATGGCGTAGACGTTTTTCAGCACGGCAGCATATTCTATACCTTCGACGTCGGTCGACGTGGTGGTGCGCATGAACGGGGTACGCAGCAGGTCGGCAGCCATCTGGGCGTTGCGCAGGTCGGGGCAGCCTATGGTGAGGTAGGAGAGCCGTTCGAGGGCTACCTCCTCGGCGTGGCAGGGGCCGCCGATGACGGCCAGCCTGTCGCCGGGAACTTTGAAGTATCGTTTCAGATATTCTGTAATGACCAGATTCTCGTCGGGTACGATGCCTTTGATGGCCGAGATGATGAACTTGTCTTGCAGGGCCTTGCTTTTCAGCTTTTTGAGCTGAGACTTGATGTAGGGCGAGGGCGTGACCAGAATGAGCGTATCCGACTCTTTGGCGACATTGTTGATGTCGGCCGAGAATCCGATGCGGCTGATTTCAAATTTCACGCTCGACAGGTACATCGGGTTGCGCCCCGAGCGGATAAACTCCTCGATGGTGTCTTCGTTGCGTATGTACCAGTTGATGGAGTCGGCATTGCACAAGACGAGCTTTGCGATGGCGGTAGCCCATGTGCCGCCTCCGATGATGGCCACTTTTCCCGGGAGATTCATCGTTGTTCCTCCTCTCTGATTTTAGATGTTTTTTTCGCTATCGGGCTTTTTCGACCCAGGTTCTTACCTCTTCGGCCGTAGGGTTGGTCAGTTCGAGTTTGTACTTCTTGTTGAGCCCGCACAAGTCTTGCTGCAACTTGTTGGGGTTGGCGCTGCTCAGAGCTTCAAGGGTGAGGTAGCCGGCTTTCTGAATGGCGGGAACCCACTCTTTGGGAACGCCGATGCCTACGTATGCGCTTTCGGGGTCCTTCTTTTGGGTCTTTTCGGGACGCATCTGCGGGAAGAAGAGTACTTCCTGAATGGTCGACTGTCCGGTCATGAGCATGACGAGGCGGTCCATGCCGATGCCCATACCCGAGGTGGGCGGCATGCCGTATTCGAGCGCGCGTATGAAGTCGTTGTCGATGAACATCGCTTCGTCATCGCCTTTCTCGGAGAGTCGCAACTGCTCTTCGAAGCGGTAGCGCTGGTCGATGGGGTCATTGAGTTCGGAGTAGGCGTTGCACAACTCTTTTCCGTTGACCATCAGTTCGAAGCGTTCGGTCAGTTCGGGGTTGTTGCGGTGGCGCTTGGTGAGGGGCGACATCTCGATGGGGTAGTCGGTGATGAAGGTGGGCTGTATGAAATGACCTTCGCATTTCTCACCGAATATCTCGTCGATGAGTTTGCCTTTACCCATGGTGTCGTCGATTTCGATATCAAGCTGGCGGCATACGTCGCGCAGTTGCTCTTCGTTCATGCCGGTGATGTCGACACCGGTAAACTCTTTGATGGCATCGGTCATGGTTACCCGTTTGTAGGGAGCCTTGAAGTCGATGAGGTTGTCGCCCACCTGCACCTGGGTTGTACCGTTGACGTCGAGGGCGATTTTTTCGAGCATCTGTTCGGTGAAGTTCATCATCCAGTTGTAGTCCTTGTAGGAGACATATATCTCCATACAGGTAAACTCGGGGTTGTGCGTGCGGTCCATGCCTTCGTTGCGGAAGTTCTTGGAGAATTCATACACGCCTTCGAATCCGCCCACGATAAGGCGTTTGAGGTAGAGCTCGTCGGCAATGCGCAGGTAGAGTGGAATGTCGAGCGCGTTGTGGTGGGTGATGAAGGGCCGTGCGGCGGCACCGCCGGGAATCGATTGCAGTATGGGGGTCTCGACCTCCATGTAGCCGCGCGAGTTGAAGAATTCACGCATGGAGTTGTACACCCGGTTGCGCTTGATGAATATCTCTTTCACACCTTCGTTTACAACCAAGTCGACGTAGCGTTGACGGTAGCGCAGTTCGGGGTCTTCAAAGGCGTCGTAGACAACACCGTCTTTTACCTTGACGATAGGCAGCGGACGCAGCGACTTGGCCAGTACGGTGAGTTCCTGGGCGTGAATGGTGATTTCGCCCATCTGGGTGCGGAACACAAAGCCCTTGATGCCGATGAAGTCGCCGATGTCGAGAAGTTTCTTGAATACGGTGTTGTAGAGTTCTTTGTCTTCTCCGGGGCAGAGGTCGTCGCGGGAGATGTAGACTTGTATGCGGCCTTTCGAGTCTTTGAGCTCGATAAAGGAGGCTTTGCCCATGATGCGGCGGCTCATGATGCGGCCGGCTACCGTGACCTCTCGGCGGGGGGCTTCGTCGGAGAAATTTGCTTTGATTTCGTCGGTGTATGCATTTACAGGATACTCGGCGGCGGGATAGGGGTCAATACCCAGTTTCCGTATTTCGTCGAGGCTGTTGCGACGAATGATTTCTTGTTCGCTCAGTTCGAGTATGTTCATTGTATTTTTGTTTTCAGTCCCGTCCGGAGGTTGCTGCCTCCGGACGGAGTTAATGTGAGATTCCTGTTGAGTAATGGTTGCCTGAGATCAAGCTTCGCGACCGTGGCAGTTCTTGTATTTCTTACCGCTTCCGCAGGGGCAGGGGTCGTTGCGACCTATCTTCGGCGCAGCCTTTATGGGTTCGGGCCGGTGTTGCGGGGCGTTGGGTTGCGCGCCGTTGGTCTGCGGACCGCCTATCTGGTCTTTCTGGGTGCGATAGCGGCTGTAATCCTGACGTGCCTCGGGTGCAGCCTCTTTTACCTGTTGCGGGTCGCGCATGGGTATCTGTCCGCGCATGAGTATCGATACGGTCTTGGTGTTGATGGTATTTATCATCTCCTTGAAGAGGCCGAACGATTCGAGTTTGAAAATGAGCAGCGGGTCTTTCTGTTCGTAGCTGGCATTCTGTACCGACTGGCGCAGCTGGTCGAGGTCGCGCAGGTGCTCTTTCCAGGCCTCGTCGATGGTGTGGAGGAGTATCGATTTCTGGAAGGCCTTGTTCACAGCTTTCGATTCGGTCTCGTAGGCCTCTTTCAGGTTACATACTATATTATATATGCGTTTACCGTCGGTAATGGGAATGACGATGTTGTCGTATCGGTCGCCCTGCTCTTCGTAGACGCGCTTGATAACCGGATTGGCCACGGCAGCGAGGTTGTCGATTTTGCGTTTGAAGGCGGCGATGACGGCTTCGTACAATGCTTCGGTGAGGACACTCTCTTTCTCGCCGCGCATGGTGTTGGCATCGAAAGGTACTTCGATGGCGAAGGTTTTCAGGACATTCTCCTGTAAGCCTTCGTAATCGCCAGCTTTGGCGTATTCTTCGATGAGAGCCTGCGATGCGTCGTACATCATGTTCACGATATCGATGCCGATGCGCTCACCCATGAGGGCGTGGTGGCGTTTTTTGTAGACAACTTCGCGTTGGGCGTTCATCACGTCGTCGTATTCGAGCAGACGTTTACGGATACCGAAGTTGTTCTCTTCGACCTTGCGCTGGGCCCGTTCGATGGACTTGGAAATCATCGGGTGTTCAATCATCTCGCCCTCTTCAAATCCGAGACGGTCCATTACCTTGGCGATGCGTTCGGAGCTGAACAGTCGCATGAGGTTGTCTTCGAGCGATACGTAGAATACCGACGAACCCGGGTCGCCTTGTCGTCCGGCACGACCACGCAATTGACGGTCGACGCGGCGTGACTCGTGGCGCTCGGTACCGATGATGGCCAGACCTCCGGCTTTGCGCACGGCATCGGAGAGCTTGATGTCGGTACCACGGCCGGCCATGTTGGTGGCAATGGTTACGGTACCGCTCTGGCCGGCCTGTGCCACGATTTCGGCCTCTTTCTGGTGGAGTTTGGCGTTGAGTACGTTGTGTTTGATTTTCCGCAAGGTGAGCATGCGGCTCAGCAGTTCCGATATTTCTACCGAGGTGGTACCTACCAGTACGGGACGTCCCGACTCGACCATTTTTACGATTTCTTCAATGACGGCATTGTATTTTTCGCGTTTGGTCTTGTACACGCGGTCGTTGAGGTCTTGTCGGATAACGGGCTTGTTGGTGGGTATGGTTACCACGTCGAGTTTGTAGATGTCCCAGAACTCACCTGCTTCGGTCTCGGCCGTACCGGTCATACCGGCCAGCTTGTGGTACATGCGGAAGTAGTTTTGCAGCGTGATGGTGGCAAACGTCTGGGTGGCGGCTTCTACTTTGACATGCTCCTTGGCTTCGATGGCCTGGTGCAGTCCGTCGGAGTAACGGCGGCCTTCCATGATACGGCCGGTCTGCTCGTCGACGATTTTTACCTTGTTGTCGATGACCACATATTCGTCGTCGCGCTCGAAGAGGGCGTAGGCTTTGAGCAGCTGGTGTACGGTGTGTACGCGTTCGGCCTTGATGGCGTATTCCTGGGTAAGCTGGTCCTTGCGTTCCTGACGTTCGGCATCGGAGAGACCCATGTTGTCGAGTTCGGCCAGCTGGGCACCGATGTCGGGGAGAACAAAGAATTGCGGGTCGTCGCTGTCGCCGGTAATCATGTCGAGACCCTTGTCGGTGAGGTCTACACCGTTGTTCTTCTCGTCGATGACGAAGTAGAGCGGGTCGGTGACGATGGGCATGTTGCGGTTGTTCTCCTGCATGTAGTATTCCTCGGTTTCGAGCATGAGCGATTTGATGCCCGGCTCACTGAGGTATTTGATGAGGGCCGAGTTCTTGGGGAGTCCCTTATAGGTGCGGAACAGCAGCAGGGCTCCCTCTTTGCGCACCTCTTTGTCTTCGGAGGCTATTTTTATCTTGGCGTCGGCCAACAGTTTGGTAGCCAATGCCTTCTGGGCTTTGTAAAGGGCTTCGACCTTGGGCTGCAACTCTTCGAAGAGTTGTACCTCGCCTTTGGGTACGGGACCCGAGATGATGAGCGGGGTACGGGCATCGTCGATGAGCACCGAGTCGACCTCGTCGACGATGGCGTAGTTGTGAGCTCGCTGCACGAGGTCTTGCGGGGTGATAGACATGTTGTCGCGCAGGTAGTCAAAGCCGAATTCGTTGTTGGTTCCGAATGTGATGTCGGCGTTGTAGGCGCGGCGTCGGCTTTCGGAGTTGGGCTGGTGCTTGTCGATGCAATCGACCGAAAGGCCGTGGAACATGTAGAGCGGGCCCATCCATTCCGAGTCGCGCTTGGCCAGGTAGTCGTTGACCGTAACCACATGCACGCCGTTTCCGGTGAGGGCGTTGAGGAATACCGGCAGGGTAGCCACGAGGGTCTTACCTTCACCGGTGGCCATCTCGGCGATTTTTCCCTTGTGCAGTACGACACCGCCGAAGAGCTGTACGTCGTAGTGTACCATGTTCCAGGTGATTTCGTTTCCGCCGGCCATCCAGTGGTTCTGGTAGATGGCCTTGTCGCCTTCGATGTGCACGAAGTCGTGGCCTTTGGCGGCAAGGTCTCGGTCAAATTGTGTGGCGGTTACTTCGATGCGTTCGTTTTCTGCGAAGAGCTTCGCTGTTGCTTTTACCAGCGCGAATACTTGGGGCAGAGCCTCGTCGAGGGCTTTCTCGTATTTGTCGAGAATGACTTTTTCGAGTTTGTCGACCTCTTCCCACATGATTTCGCGTTCGTCGTATTCGACGTTTTCGATATTCTCTTTTATTTCGGCAATGCGAGCCTTTTCGGGGGCTACACTTTCTTGTATGTGCGCTTTGATGTCGGTGACGCGCTGACGCAGTTCGTCGTTGCTGAGCGTTTCGATTTTGGCGTATTCGGCCAAGATGCGGTCGACATACGGCTGTATTTCGCGCAAGTCGCGCTGCGACTTGTTTCCAAATAGCTTTTTCAGAATGTCATTAAAACCCATAGTGGTATTTCGGTTGTGTTTTTTACTTGTTTCGGTTTAAAAATGCATGGTAGCCGGTGGCCTCATGAGGCTATCGGGCACAATACGTTGCAAAGATAGATAAAATGCTTGAATTTCGGGCCTTTTCTTGCATAAAATAGTGGCGCCGTCTGGGCTTTTCGTCTCTTGGAGCCGGCCTTTGATTATAATCGGCCGTTTTTCTGCTCGATTTTAAGCCATGCGATGCTGCGGACAGCCGGTATGAGTGCCAGCGGCACAAATGCCGGGTGGAACGTCTGTGGCAGGAACGCCATGGATACTATCGTAACCAGGCTTACCAGCAGCAGTACCGACATGAGCTGTGTGGTGATGCGTTTGCGGGGGGCGAATGCTTCGCATGCGGCGATGACCCACAGAAACGGGTGGCACCACAGTGCCGAATAATTGGGCGAAGTGGCCGGGTGTATCGAGATGAATATGAGGAAAAACAACACGCAGCCGAACAGTCCGTAAAGCCCGAATATCACATAGTCGGGTGCCCGTATGTGGCGGCCTCGTCGATATTCTGCTATGGAGAAAACAACGGTGAGGACAAAGAGCAGGGTGAAGACAACGGTGGGGGTGAGCAGTGTCGGTGAATTGGCTTTGAGGGCCCCTTGTACGCCTTCGTAAGTATGTGTCTCTCCTGTAAACGGGCGCACCGTACCGTCGCTCTCGACAATGCGAGCCTCTTCGACACACTGGCGGTAAATCGATGGCAGGAACATTTGTTCCCGCAGGGTGGCGGGCCTGTCGAGCGGTGCCCCTAGGGCTAGGTCTATGCCGAAGGTGAGCCACGGGTGGTTGCGCGTGTGCTCGTGTATCAACTCTCTGAATGTGACCCGTGTCGTGTCGGCCGTGTTGTAGCGTATCTCTCCCGAGAGGCAGTGTTCTATCTTGTCGCGCGGTCGGGTGGCGCAGTTGTCGAAGAGAAAGTTGTATCGGTAGATGCGTCGGTCGGGCTCCATGTTCAGGAGCAGGGTGTCGAGCAGTTGTCGGGCTTCGTCCGGCGAAAGCAGGAGCTCCTGCTCATAGACCGTACTGCCGCGCAGCACATAACTGTATACGAAGTCGCGGTATCCTGCCGCGCCGATGCTGTAATCGGTTTCTCCTTTGGTAAATCGGTAGAAGAAGTGGGGGGCATTGAAATCGAAGAGCCCGTAATGGAACACAATGTCGTTGTGCCCGTTACGCACCCGTATGCCTGTGTGTCCGAAGAGTTCGTAGGCCTGGCTGCCCGGGGCAGCGGTAAGCAGCGATACGCGCAGGCTGTCGACCCGCTCGGCAACGGCCGGGACGCAGAAAATCAGAGACAGCAGGCAGGCGTAAAGTTTTCTCATGTCGGAAATCTGCAAGAACAAAGCACTCGCTTTGGGCCGATAAAGATACGTCTTTTTTCAAAAACAACCGCTTCCCGGCCTCTTCTTTTTCCATTTTATCTCGTTCTCCGAAAAATATCCCGCCATTGTTTGTCGGTTTCTGCGGAATTTTCTATTTTTGAGAAAAAGAAACAAACATAAGTTTATATAGAATACTATGGAAACAATTGCATTTTCTTACACGAAAGCTCTTGGAAAAGAGGTTGTCGAGGCTGTGGCTGCTGAGGCCGTGGCTGCACAGAAAACCCTGCATGCCGGTAATGGTAAGGGAAACGATTTTTTGGGTTGGCTTCATCTGCCGTCGTCGATAACGCCGGCATTTCTCGATGAGGTAGAGTCCGTAGCTGCTTCGCTGCGCGAGCGTTGTGAGGTGGTGGTGGCCATCGGTATTGGTGGCAGCTATCTGGGAGCCAAGATGGTCGTGGAGGCTCTCTCCGACTCGTTTGCTCACCTTAAAACGAGTACCGGTACACGGGTGCTTTTTGCCGGACAGAACATCGGCGAAGATTATCTTTATGAATTGCAGGAACTCCTCCGGGGCAAACAGTTCGGTCTTATCAATATCTCCAAATCGGGAACCACGACCGAGCCTGCCATCGCTTTCCGCCTGCTGAAAAAACAACTGGAAGATCAGGTGGGCAAGGCCGAGGCCAAGAAACGTATCGTTGCTGTTACCGATGCGGCTCGTGGTGCCTTGCGCAAACTGGCCGACATGGAGGGTTACAAGACCTTTGTCATTCCCGATAACGTGGGCGGACGTTTCTCGGTGCTTACACCCGTGGGGTTGCTGCCAATTGCTGTGGCCGGTTTTGATATCAAACAGCTGGTGGCCGGTGCCGCCGACATGGAGAAAGCCTGCGACGAAACGGTACCCGCCGAGCAAAATCCGGCCTTGCAGTATGCAGCGGCCCGCAATGTGCTTTATCGTCAGGGCAAGAAGGTGGAGATTCTGGTCAACTTCAATCCCAAACTGCATTTCCTTGCCGAGTGGTGGAAACAACTCTACGGCGAGAGCGAGGGAAAAGACCATAAGGGCATATTCCCGGCTTCGGTCGACTTTACCACCGACCTCCACTCTATGGGTCAATGGATTCAGGACGGAGAACGTACGATTTTTGAAACAGTCGTTTCGGTGAAACAGATGAAGCATGAGCTGACCATTCCTACCGACGAGGAAAACCTCGACGGACTGAATTTCCTGGCCGGAAAACGTATCGATTCCGTGAACAAAATGGCCGAGCTGGGTACTCAGATTGCCCATGTCGACGGTGGTGTTCCCAACCTGAAGATTGAGATGCCTGCCGTTACCGAATATTACATCGGCCAACTTATCTATTTCTTTGAGAAAGCCTGCGGTATAAGCGGTTATATGTTGTGTGTCAACCCGTTTGACCAGCCCGGTGTCGAGGCTTATAAGAAGAATATGTTTGCTTTGCTCGATAAGCCCGGATACGAAGCCGAGAGCAAAGCCATCAAGGCTCGCTTGTAGTAGCCAAGGTGCATATGCAAAAGCGGCCGCGCTTTTTAGGGGCACGGCCGCTTTTTTCTGATAACCGCTTTACCCGAATGATATCGGGAAATTTAAAAAACTTATATGGACAGAACAACAGAAATAATTATTTATATCGCCATTTTAGCCATTTTGGTGGCAATCATTTATTATCACATGCGTTCCGACATGGAATTTACACGATATTTCTTGAAAATGATGGGTCTGGGGATTATATTTCTGGTGATTATCCTCCTTTTTGTGTGGCTCTATTTTCTGGCAACTTGATAGATTGTAGCTATTTGTAAATAGATTTTATGATGGACAGAACAACAGAAATAATACTTTTGATTGTTAGTGGTGTCGCGACCGTTGTACTCTCTTATCTTTATTTGCGTTCTGATATGAATGTGTGGTGGCCTGCGCTGAAAAAATCGTGGATAGGGTGTGCCTTTTATTTATCGATTTTAGCGGCTATCCTCCTTTTTGTGTGGCTCTATTCCCTGGCGAATTGATAGATTGTAGCTATTTGTAAATAGATTTTATGATGGACAGCATAGGTATAATTCTTTTTATCGCCTCTTTGGTCATTTTTGTGGCAATCACTTATTATTACGCGCGTTTCGATATGGAATTTACACGGTATTTCTTGAAAATGACGGGCCTGGTGATTATATTTCTGGTGATTATCCTCCTTTTTGTGTGGCTCTATTCCCTGGCGAATTGATAAATTGTAGCTATTTGTAAATAGATTTTATGATGGACAAACAGGTATAATTATTTTTATCGCCTCCTTGGTCATTTTTGTGGCAATCACTTATTATTACGCGCGTTCCGACATGGAATTTACACGATATTTCTTGAAAATGACGGGCTTGGGGGTTATATTTCTGGTGATTATCCTTCTTTTTATTGGGCTCTATTTTGGGGCAACTTGACAAACGGAAACAGGCCGTTATTTTCATAACGACCTGTTCGAAAAATGAGAGCGGCAAACGGGGCTCGAACCCGCGACCCTCAGCTTGGGAAGCTGATGCTCTACCAACTGAGCTACTGCCGCCTGTTTCCTCGTGGGGAATGTGACAGCAAAGGTAGCATATTTTTCTCTTTTTGCAACAAACAATATATTTTTATTTATCCCTGTTGCGGCTGAGTGGGGTTAAGCCGTACAGCTCTTGGGAGAGGCTTATTTCTTTCTTTTCTTCCGGCCTCTTGGCGTTTTTGCTTTTTTGTCATTATCATCCAGCTTGTCTATCCCGAACATGTCTTCGTAGGCCCTGAACGGTGTGGCGGTGTCGTTTGCGTCTGACGAAGAGGCTCCTGCTTCCGGCTCTCGGCCTATACTTCCGGGAGCGGTCATATTCTCTTGTAACTCTTCCCGCGGAATCATTCTCAGGCTGTTGGGATCAATCTTTCCCGGATTCTGATAGGGTCGGACGTATGTACCCGGAGGTGCCAGCTGTTTCCGTCGGTAGGTATCGAAAGGAATTGTTACCGGCGAGTTGTCCCAGTCGTCGGGCAGGGGATAGGAGAGCTGGTAGCGGTTCATGGGAATAGACATATAGTCCTGTACCTCGTCTCGCGGAATCATTCTCAGGCTGTTGGGATCAATCTTTCCCGGATTCTGATAGGGTC
>OBAF01001403.1_pt1 | contig 14414 bp, 29 predicted proteins | sample 1517851 | NCBI WGS metagenome assembly OBAF01 (sample SAMN04571706, study PRJEB22368) | human gut metagenome | biome: human gut; material: stool | host: Homo sapiens | place: Luxembourg | collected 2012-10-19 | reverse complement strand
CAGGAAATGCTGGACAACGCCGACGATGAAAGCATCCGCAGAGCCATCCAGCGCTGCATGGACACGATCGAGGGCTAAAGGGGGTGCTCCCCTATGGTCGATGAGAATGAGGTCAATCGCTGGATAGCCCGCCTTGAAACAGAAGAATCGAGCTGGAAAAACTATGAGCGCCTTGCCGTGCTGTATGCCATCCGTGACAAGCAAAGCAGCAGTAGGGAGAAGGCTTTGCCAATGGCATACTCCGCAGCACCCGCGCCGGTTAGCGTCGAAACATACGGCGACAGCGACTTTCTGCGGGCTGTGGCAGACGTCCCGCAGGACAAGGCGTGGGAGGTCATGGACGAGCTGATGGACAGCTTGAAAATCGTGAACGAGCGCGTCTATAATAGCGTCATGCGGAAACTCGAAAAATGAGAACACCCCCGTCGTAAGGCGGGGGTATCTTTTAGGCATAATTTACCTTTGGGAACACAAAGGTCAAATATGCCTAACGTGGCGTTACAAAAAACGCGCCGTCGTCATCTGCATCAATTCTCCGGATGAAGCGCGTCCAGAATTCCTTTTTTTCTTCCCGCGAGTATGTATCATATTCAGCAAGTCCATTTCGGAGCGCATCAAGGTTTGCCTTCGGCTTTTCCTCTACCGTTTCGAGGGATTTTTTTAATGTGGTGTACTCTTTCTTGTATTCGTCCAGCTCAATCAAGTCGTTAAGATAAAGCGTTTTCAGCTTGCTCATTTTCTTTCGTATCGCGTCCGCGCTTTGCGTGGGCTTTTTTTCTGCCTTTTTGTAATAGCGATTGTTTCGCTCAGCAATTCCTTCAAGCTCATGCAATAAGTAATCTTCCAGCGCGTCTTCGCGAATCCTCTTTTTGTGCTGGCACGCGGAGTTGTCAAGCATTCGCGTCCGGCATCGGTAGTAGGTATAAATCTGCTTTGCCGTTTCCGACTGCATCGTTTTCCCACACTCTTTGCAATGCAGCAAGCCGGAGAACAAATAAACGCGATCTGTCTCAACTCCCGCGCAGCGCTGCGACCGCTGACGGAGGATATCGTTTACAATGTCAAAATCCTGCTTGCTCACCAGGGCGGGGCAAGCGTTCTCGATGCCGTACACCTCGCCGATATAAAGCCGGTTCCGGAAATAGTTTACATACTTTGTATACGCCCTGTCAATCCCCCATGTCTCGAGCATATACCTCTTTACGCCAAGCACGCTTTGCAGCCTGATATACGCCGCAAACATATCTCGCGCGGCATCTGCCGTGCCGTTATCGATCTGGTATTGCCTGTCCTTGATGATATACCCTAAAGGGGCTTTTGACCCTGCCGGTTGTCCTTTTGCGCGCTTGCCGTCGTTGATAAATTTGATTCGCTCGCTTGTGCGGTCGGCTTCGTCCTGCGCGACGGAAAGCATGATGTTTACCTTCAAGCGCCCGGACGCGGTGCGCGTCTCGTAGTCCTCTTCCGTCGCTTGCCATGTCACACCGTATTTGTCCAGCTGCGTCTGCACGTCATAGTACCCGGCGACGTTGCGGAACCAGCGGTCAAGCTTGATAAACAGGATCGTGTCTACCTTTCCCGCTTTGCAATCATCCAGCAGCCGCAGAAGCGCGGGGCGCTTTTTATACGGCTTTCGCGCGGATATTCCTGCGTCCTCATATATGCCCACCACGGTCATCTTGTGTTCTTTGGCATATCTCATCAGCGCGTCCCGCTGCTCTTGCAGGGACAGGCCATGCCGCGCCTGTTCTTCGCTTGAGACGCGGATATACAATGCCACTCTTATCAAAGCCACTCTCATCAATGCCGCTATCATCAAATCCCCCTCCAATCAATGTACAAGCACCATGCGGCCAGCAGAACGATAATGACAAACATTATAGCAATCACGCCGTTTCGAATACGGACACCGCGCCGCATAATCTCGATCATGTCTGCTTTTGCGTCAACATGGCGTTCCAACTCATCGTTGCGCGCCTGCAACGTTTCCTCGGTCGGTGTCAAGTGTTCTATGATTTCACACGTTTTATCGATCGAAATGCCAAGAGATTTACAGATTGCAACGACGGTATAAAAAGATGGAGCTTTCGACAATTTAGAAAAATAGTTCTGGACGGTGGACAGCGGAACGCCGGAAGCGTCAGAAATGTCCTGATACGTTAGTTTCAGTTCTTCTTTGCGGATTCTGCACACTTCTTGAATGTTCATTTACATCACCTTAATTTTTTCAGTTTTCGAGCAATAAGTTTGCCAAAAGTGGGCCTGTCGAACGCGGTCGAATTCCGCCATGTTGCAAAGTCTTGGTATTGAAGTGGTAAGGTAAAGCGGAGTATGGTCAAAACAAGCAGCGGCGACCGCTTCCCGCTGGCTGCAAAAAGGCCCCGCCGTTTGTTGCAGAGGGCGGCGGGGCCTTTACTTCGAGATATTGATGCTTGCACCGCTATGTGCAATAATCGACATATAGCCCCGTTGCAGAAATATTTGGAGGGACATAATTATGGACGAACAAACGAAAAAAGCGGCAGAACTTTTTGCCAACCTGACGCCAGAGCAGAAAAATATTATTCTTGCGATGGTTGATAACCTTCTATCACAGCAAGCACCGCACTCTTCTGCTGCGGAGACAACCGGCTAAACCCGGCAATAAGCTGCGCAAGCTGCGTATCCTCACCCTCGGCCTTCGGATCGCGGGCTTCTTTTACGCCCTCGGCCTCGACCAGCTTCCGCACCGTCTCAATATCTTTTAAGCACTTTGCGGTTTCTTCAGGGGTTTCCCCCTCGTGCAAGAGAATGTCATCTGGCGTGGTTTTAAGCAGAATACAAATAACGGCGGCTTCTTTCGGAGAGGGGAGATTGCTATTTCGCTTCCATTCGCTAACCCATTTTGTTGTCCTGGTTGTTCCCATCTTTTTATTTAGTTCTTCGCAAAATATCGTGTTGTTTCTATATATTTTTTTAATCAAAAATACTACTTTTTCATAGTTAATGAAAACAACGTCCCTTTTTGCCACAGCAGTTACCTCTAAAAGTTTAATTCAAAAAATCAACATAGTCGGTAAACTTCCACATGCAGTCATAAAGCGTGAAAAGTTTTCCATCTGTTCCGATAGCCTTTATTGTTGATATTAAAAATGAGCGACCAACAACAGAAAAATTGAATTCTGCAAATTTTCCATGTTTCCAACAATGAATGCACGCTTTGGAAAGTTCACCGTTAACAGAATAATAAAGTTCCCCAATATAGTTTTCTTCATCGAATGACTTAATGCTATCTCTTACGGTACTGAAAAATGCAATTAGAGGATATTGGGGACGTTTTTTGGTTTTTGTTCGTGGGGCATAAATTAAATAACTTCTTGGTAAATCATCGGCATGAAGAACAGAGCCGAAATCAAAACAGATTGACTTAAAATTTATTTGATAATCAGATGGAATTATTTTTTCAACTTCGTTATCTTGTTCTAAATCATGCAACGTGCTAAGATGATAATTTATTTCATTTATCGCAAGGCTTAATGTCCTTTTGTTGTTTAAGTTGTACGCTGCCCACGCCTTGTTCTCGCCAATATACGAGCAGTTACAAATTTGATATGGCAAAAAGGGGAAATAAGTCATTTCCTCTTCAATGACTTGGCTCATTTTTAGCCAATCGTTTTTAGATAGCACATCTTTCTCACAACGAGAATTTACTAAAATTGCTATTTTTGAAGGAGGCGCGGATTGAACTCCTTTTGGGTCAACATATGCAGCAGGCGAATCGCGTGGCTCTGGTTCTTCCGCATAATATTCTTCATAGTCTCCACTCCAAGAAAGACCAAAGCGACCTAAAAAATTATCTAAAACTCCCATAGCCTAAATATTTTTTCAAAACCGCCAATTAAAGGCGGTTATTTTTGTGCATACCATCAATGAAGAAAATTCGTTGATGGTATTGACTAACGAAAAAAGTTCGTCTATAATAACCTTACAGAACTTAATTAAGGCAACAAAAACCAAGCCCCCAACGGATTTTCCGTTTTGCGAACTTATAACCGATATTTTGTTGGCTGACACTTACATAATAGCGGTGTTGGTTGCGTTTGTCAATATAAAGTTCTGAACTTTATAAGGAGGGGAGAACGCTTGGAATTAAAAGCAATTCGAGAAAATGCCGGTTTGCGTCAGGAAGACGTAGCAAAGAAACTCCGTGTAAGAGTTTCTGCGGTGTCGAACTGGGAACGCGGTGTGAATGGTATCGCAAGCAAGTACATTAGACCGTTGACCAGATTGTACGGTGTGACCGAAACGGAAATCAGATCGGCATCGGAAGCCGCGCAGACCGCAAGGGCGGGCAAGGAGGGCGCATGAACTGGGTTATCGTAATCGTTGTCGGAATCATCGGCATCTGCGTTTCACATTGGCTTGAGGGAAAGATAGATTTCTTTTTGTGCCTGTTGGCAGTAGAAGCAATCTCTATCATTGCCATAGTCACGGCGGTAGTGGTTATCCTTGTGGGCGTGCTCGAAACGCCGCAGTCCATCAATAACTTTAACCGCCAGAAGGCATACATCGAAATGCACGAAGCGGAAAACGCCGTGGAAGATGCGGCGCTGACTTCCAAGAAAATCGAGCTGAATGAGTGGCTTTATGACGCACAGTGCAGCAAATCCCGATTTGGTAGTTGGAGCTTTTATCCTGAAAGCATTTTCGAATTGGAACCGATCGAATGAAAGAGCAAGCGAAGAGAACTAACAAACAACAGGAGGAAATGAAAGATGAAAGAACTCAAAGTTAAATTAACGTTTATCGAGCCTATTCTCGGTACCAGCCCCGCAAACCCTGATATCTACCGCGAGTTTATCGGCAGTCACGCGCCGGATGCGGCGAGCGTGGAGGACGAGGTCGCCGCACTGGGAGCGGATGCGGGTGCCGAGAAGTCCATGACCATTTTCCCGCGACTGGATGACGGCACGCCGTTTTTGTACGACTATCAGATCAAGGGCTTTTTCAAGGACACCTGCGGCGGCCTCCGCAAGGTCAAGGGTTCGTCCAGCAGCAAAATCAAGGCTTACAAAAAGGAAATCGACAAGCTGATTTTCCCCGAGCCGCGCACCATTCCAATTCTTTTTGACGGCGAGATCAAGGAGTGCCAGCGCCCGCTGAGAGCGCAAACGGCGCAGGGCGAGCGCATCAGCCTTGCAATGAGCGAGGAAATCCCCGCCGGGGCAACGTGCGAGTTTACGGTGGTCTGCCTGTGCGACGACCACATCGACGTTGTGCGCGACTGGCTGGATTACGGAAGATTCTCCGGCATTGGCCAGTGGCGCAACAGTGGAAAAGGCCGATTCCGCTGGGAGGAAATCGAGTAACGCAACGGAGTGGCATGGACGCGCCTTGCACGGCCTTGAACAGCGAGGATTAGCCCCGGAAAGCAACGGAATGGTTTTGCCGGGAACAGCGTTGACTAGCAACGGCAATGCGGAGATAAGTCTTGCGATGAGATGTGATGGCGAAGAATAGCTGTAATCAGCAAAGGAGTAGCCTCGACTGGCTCTGATGTGCTATGGCATGGAATTCCCTTGATTAGCAATGGGATCGCATTGCGATGCGAAGCGTAGCACAGCATTGGTAGCGAGTAGCAGGGACCGGAGAAGCAACGGAACAGCAATGATGTGAACTGTACAGCATTGGAAGGCAACGCAATGGAAGAGACACGCATAGATATGCAGAGGAATAGTTCAGCGAAGTGATGCAGCGGAGTTGCGACGTTTCGCTGTGAACCGATTTGTAATGCAAAGAAAATGCCCCGCCCAATGTTGCAGCATCGAGCGGGGCGGGTGGGACAAATCTCACCACAAGATATTGTGTCCGCGCTTATTGTAGCACGAGAGAAAGGAAAAGGCAATGAGAAAAAAGCCAGAGTACAAAATCATTTGGGTCACGCCGCCTGACCCCGTAAAGCTGGGGACGATCATGGGCGAGATTTACGCACGCGGTCGAGGCCTTGAGTTTGTTGGCCTTGTGCCGAACGAGAAGAAGGGAGAAAAGCGTGGTTGACACATTGTTTTTCGGCGGTATCGCCGCTGCGGTGATCGCGCTTAACGGCTGCGACTTTACGACGGGTCTCGCCGTCATCGGCGCATGCGCGGTGTGCAAGGTGCTGTATGAGTTGCTGCCGTATATCGATAGGGGGTGCAGACGGTGAAATTCACTCCGGAGGAAATAGAAGAGATGCGTCGGGCAGACGAGGAGATCGAGCAAGATTTTCGATGGACGAACGATGAGTTGGCGGCATCGCGCAGGAGAGATGCCGAAATCACCCTTTTGCGAAAAGATAGCAGGGGGCGCAGCATCGCCGAGTATCAGCGGGCTTACCGAGAGGCGAACAAGGATAGCATCGCCGAGAAGCAGCGGGCTTACTACGAGGCGAACAAGGATAGCATCGCCGAGAAGCAGCGGGCTTACCGAGAGGCGAACAAGGATAGCATCGCCGAGTATCAGCGGGCTTACCGAGAGGCGAACAAGGATAGCATCGCCGAGAAGAAGCGGGCTTACCGAGAGGCGAACAAGGATAGCATCGCCGAGAAGCAGCGGGCTTACTACGAGGCGAACAAGGATAGCATCGCCGAGAAGCAGCGGGCTTACCGAGAGGCGAACAAGGATAGCATCGCCGAGAAGCAGCGGGCTTACCGAGAGGCGAACAAGGATAGCATCGCCGAGAAGCATCGATGGATTAGAAATAGGCGCTTGAATCGTGGGTACAGCCAACGTTCATTGGCGGAAGCCATAGGCAGCTCTCAGGCGATGATTTCGCGGTTGGAATCGGGAGAAATGAAATTGGAAGCATTCTTTGCAAAAGATGCTCTTTGCGCTGTCTTGGGGGTGCGCTTATGAGAAAGCCGGACAAGCGCACGAGAGAACAGCGCAAGGCCGATGAATCGGCGATGTTTGCGGCGGCGTGTTTGGGCGCGACGATTCTCTTGATCGCGATCTCAATCCTTGCCACCAGCGCGCAGGCGGTCGATGCGGAACCGGAAGAAGCCCCCATCGTAGAGGAGTATGACCCCGCGTGGGATATTCCCGCTACGGAAAGCGCGGTGTGCGAGGACGTGTTTCTCGGCGAGTTTACCCTCACGGCCTATTGCCCCGGACGCTGCTGCTGTGGCAAGTGGGCAAGCGGATACACCGCGACTGGCACGCTGGCAACGGAGGGGCGCACGATTGCGGTCGACCCCAAGTTGATTCCTTACGGGACGCGCGTCCTGCTGATCTGGCCGGACGGCACGCAGCACAGCTACATCGCGGAGGATTGCGGCGGCGGCGTAAACGGGAACCACATCGACGTGTTTTTCAACGACCATCAGGCGGCGCGCGTTTTTGGCGTGCAGAACGCAATGGCGTATTTGGAGGCGGAGGAATGATGCACTGCGAATCGTGCGGTGCTGATTTTGAGCACCCGGCTATTTACCGCGAACGAGAAAACCTTGACGGAGAACGCGGGTATTACTGGCATGAAACGCTGGTATGCCCCTTCTGCGGTGAGGAATGGATAACGGAGGTAAAAGATGAAGAATGACGGGGTAAGTGAGTACGCGCGCTGCACAGTAGATATTTACTTCCCTAACAAAGAAGTTAAGTGCATGTATTGCCCATTGCTGGAAACGTACTCGCGTAATCAGTGCCGGAGAACCGGCGAATACATCGCAGACACGCGTGGCATCGGCATCTGGTGCCCGCTGAAAATGGAGGAGTTAACTGATGGAGAACCATGGCATTTATGAAAAGCTCTCTGCAATTCAGCAGGAGCTGAAAGCCCCGAAGGGGCAATACAACAGTTTCGGCAAGTACAAGTACCGCAGCTGTGAGGACATTCTCGAAGCGGTCAAGCCCATCTGTGCGAAGCACAAGACGGCACTGGTACTGCTGGACGATATCAGAGAGGTAAGTGGTAGGTTCTATGTGGTCGCACAGGCTCAACTGCACGACTGCGAGAGCGACAATGCAGTGACTGCTACGGCCTTTGCCAGAGAGCCGGACGAGAAGAAGGGCATGGACGATAGTCAGATTACCGGCACGGCATCAAGTTACGCCCGCAAGTACGCGCTGAACGGTCTGTTTTGCATCGACGATACTAAGGACGCAGACACGGACGAGTACAAGCAGCAGGAAAAGAAGCCGAGCAAGGAAGAGATGGACGCATTTAATAAACAGTACAAGCGCGAGGTCGAGAAAAACACCTGCAAGGACTGCGGTATGCCCATTTACCCGGTGACGCACGGCGGCAAGACATATTCTGTCGCGGAGATTGCGGAGAACGCGAGAAAGACCTATAAAGCACCGCTCTGCTGGGCGTGCATGATGGCGAGGAGAAAAGCGAATGAAAGCCCGACTGCATGATCTATCCCTTGCGCGCGATGGTGGGTATTTGCTCACCATCGCTACGCGGGAGAACGTCGGCGCACTATACGACGAGCTGCGCGAGGTAGACGTTGACGTGACCATCAAGAAGCACCGCGAGAAACGGAGCCTCGATGCAAACGCTTACTCATGGGTGCTGTTGGATAAGCTCTCAGAAGCCACAGGAACGCCCAAGAGCGAGATTTACCGCCGACAGGTGCGGGACGTTGGCGGCAACACAGAAACCGTCTGCGTGCGCGAGAAGGCCGTACAGAAGCTATGTGACGGCTGGAACAAGAATGGTATCGGCTGGCAGACGGAAGTGATGGACAGCAAAATTGACGGCTGCAAAAACGTGGTGCTGTATTACGGCTCGTCCACCTTTGACACAAAGCAAATGTCACGCCTGATCGACAACATCGTGCAGGACTGCAAGGAGCTGAACATTGAGACATTGACCCCGCAACAGCTTGACGCACTAAAGGAGGAATGGGGCAGATGACTAAAAGCATCATGCAGGACAAGAGAGAATGCTATATCTCAGGATTCTCGACGAACCTCGCGCGGCATCACATTTACGGTGGTGGCCGTCGGCAACTATCCGATATTTGGGGCTGCTGGGTGTGGCTGCGTGCCGACTGGCACAATATGGCCGATTACGGCGTGCACGGGAAAGACGGTCACGAACTGGATATGCGGCTGAAACGCGAGTGTCAGAAGCGCTTTGAAGAGCTTTACGGCCACGATACTTTTATGGCTGTATTCAAGAAAAACTATTTGGAGGAAGAATCATGCTGAACCGAATTTGCATTATGGGTCGCATTACGCGCGATTTGGAACTGCGCCGCACGCAGGACGGTACGGCGGTCACGAGTTTTACCGTCGCCGTCGATGACGATTTCAAGAGCAAGGCAACTGGCGAAAAGAAAACCTATTTCCTCGACGTAGTAGCGTGGCGACAGTCGGCTGAGTTTGTCTGCCAGTATCTCGGCAAGGGCCGCATGGTCGCGGTCGAGGGCAAGCTCACCGTCCGCGACTGGACGGACAAGGACGGCAATAAGCGCCGCAACGCGGAAATCATCGCCGACAATATCTACTTTGGCGACAGTAAGCGCAGCGATTCCCCAGCGCCGCAGGACACAGCAGGCGGCTTTGCAGAGGTCAGCGAGGACGACGGCGAGCTGCCGTTTTAAGGGAGTAGTCTATGGCAAAGAGCGGGATTGATTACTTTCCGCTTGATGTCACATTAAACGCAAAGTTTGAACTGATAGAGGCAGAATTTGGCTTGACAGGATTTGGTGTAGTCGTTCACTTGCTGCAAGAGATTTACGGTAAGGCGGGTTACTACATTGAATGGACAGAGGAGGTTGTGCTTTTGTTCGCCCGCAAGGTCGGGTTGGGTGGGAGCGTCGTTTCCGAAATAATAGAGGCTTCTATCAGACGAGGGATGTTCGACAAAGAGAAGTTTGACAAGTACCACGTATTGACCTCTAAAGGCATACAGGAAAGGTACTTCGAGGCAGTCAGCCGCCGTAAAACTCTCGAAGTCGATTACAACATCCTTCTGGTTGATGTTGCCCAAATTTTGCCCAATGTTTACATTTCTGCGAAAAATGTAAACATTTTTTCAAAAAATGCTGACATTGAACGACAAAGTAAAGTAGAGAAAAGTAGAGTAGAGAAGAGTAAAGAAGAGTACATATTATGCGCTGAGCCGCAAGCGGCTGACGCGCCGCCGGTGATTTCTTTGCCGCTGAATGACGGGACTTTTTTCAACGTGTCGGAGAACGACAGGGCCAAATGGTCGCAGCTCTATCCGAACGTTGACGTCCTGCAACAGCTCAGAAACATGGCAGGATGGTGCGATTCAAACCCGACCAAGCGAAAGACACGCGGGGGGATTAAGCGTTTCATTACTGCTTGGCTTGCCAGAGAGCAGGACAAGGGCGGCAAAGCACCGCAGAATAAGCCGTTTGTCTACGACTACGGCAACACGGAGGGAAGCCTATGAACGTTGACGCATTGATCGACAGCATCGCGAAAAAGGCCGAGCCTGTGCGTGATCTGGTCGACTACGAGAAAGACGGGCTGCTGTACTGCGGCCATTGCAACACGCCGAAGCAGTGCCGCATCCCCATCGGCGGGAACGTCCGCCTTGTCGGGTGCCAGTGCGCTTGCGCGGCGCGAGAGTACGAGGCCGAGAAAAAAGCTCGCGCTGACCGCGAAAAGCGACTGCGCATCGAAACGCTGCGTGCTGACGGTATCCGCGATAAGAGCCTGACGGCGTGCCGGTTCGACACGGCAACGATGAGTGATGAGATCGTCAAATGCAAGCGCTATGCCGACGCGTGGGACGATATGCGGCGCGAGAACAGCGGCTTGCTGCTGTGGGGGAACACTGGAAACGGGAAGACTTTCGCGGCGGCGTGCATCGCCAACGAGCTGATTGATCGCGGAATTCCGGCGATGATTACGAGCTTTCCGCGCATCCTCAACGCTGGATACGACAAGCAGGAGATCCTCGCGCAGGTGCGATATTACCCGTTGCTGGTAATTGACGATCTCGGCGCAGAGCGCAGCAGCGAGTACGCAATGGAGACGGTTTACACGGTCATTGACGAGCGATACAAGGCCAAAAAGCCGCTGATCGTTACCACAAACTTGACGCTTGACGAGCTGTGCAAGCCCAAAAACATGGACTATCAGCGCATCTATGATCGCGTGATCGAGATGTGCACGCCGCTGGTATTCAAGGGCGAGAACTCGCGACGCGACAAGGCAAATAAGCGCCTGCGGTATGTCAAGTCGGTGTTGGAGGGAGGTTGACACATGGAACAAGTAGTCACATTTACCGTTTATGGAAGACCTGTGCCGAAGGGGAGACCACGCGTTACGCGGCATGGGACATATACGCCGAAAAGCACGCAGATTTTCGAGAATGCAGTTCGCGCGGCATGGCTCGAGTGCGGGGAAAAGCCGTTTGAAGACGGCGAAGCGCTGGAAGTCATGGTCAACGCTTATTTCCCCATACCATCTGGAACGCCGAAGAGGAAAAGGGATGGATTGCATTTAACCCCGTACCTTAAGCGCGGAGATATCGACAACATCATCAAGGCGGTATTGGACGCGCTCAACGGGTATGCCTACAAGGACGATTCTGCCGTGTTTAGTGTTTACGGGAGGAAAGTATACACGACGGGAAAGCCGTTCACGGCGGTGATAATCAGCAGCGTGGAGGTCGACCATGAGCTTTGAGCATTGCCACAGCTGCAAGCCGCCTGTGAGGCATCCGGGCTGTCACAGCGAGTGCCCGCACTATCAGGTGGATATCGCCAAGTACAACGCGGCGAGGGATGAAGAGCAGCGGGAAGCGCAGGAGAAAGACGATTACTTGAGCGCGCGCCATTTCAAGACGCGGCGCTATCAACGGCTGAAATGAGGGAGCAAGAAAAGATGTTGACAGAAAAAGAGTTGGGCGAACGGCTCAAAAATATTCGCAAAATGCGAAATATCAGCCAGTTTCGGATGGCCGATATGATGGGCACAGAACAGTCAACCATTGCCAAATTCGAAAAGGGCGCGAGCTATCCGAAGGTGTCGACGCTATATAGATACGCCGAATGCGTTGGCTTGACGTTGAGCGATATTCTGGCGGAATCCCCACCGGCGAAAAAAGGCATGCTGTCGCCGGAAGAGATCGGCGAGAACATCAAGAAATGGAGTGCGCTGCGGGGCATGAGTATCAAGGGGCTTGCAGAAAAGGCGGGATTATCGCGCAGTAGCATCTTAAACCTCAGAGAGGGACGATGCATCAGCTACATGCCGACGTATCAGTACATTGCCGAAGCACTGGGCGTGACCGTCGGGACGCTGCTCGGAGAGGTGCAGGAAAATGAGTGAGAACACGAACCACGTGCCGTTTAAGACGGTCATATATCCACAGCTCAAAAAAGCCTTGCAGTCATCGGGCATGACACCGCCGGAGTTGAGCAAGAAGCTCGGCGTCTCTCCGCTCTGCGTGTGGCGATGGACAACGGGGAAGAACGAATTCAGCATCGGCGTTATCAAGGCAATTCTTGCGGTGACGGGGCTGACGTTTGAGGAGGCGTTCGGGGAGGTGCGCGCATGAGCAAAATCGTGAGGCCGAAAACGCCGTTTGAGTTCTGCGCTTACCCGGTGCTCAAAGAAGCGTTGGAAACGATGAACTATAACCAGACAGAACTGGCGCAATCCCTCGGCACGTCGCAGTTTACGGTGTCGGCGTGGGTGCGCGGAGACCGCGATGTGACGGTGCGGCTGCTGCTCGCGCTGGAAGACCTGACGGGGATGACGTTCCGGGAGCTGTTCGGGGAATGCGAGGGACGCCATGGAAGGGTATAGCAATCAGCCGATTCCGAAAGAGGCGGCGAAACAGCTTTTAGCCCTTGATTTGGAAGACAAAGAAATCCTAACCTACGAAAAGCTTGACCAGTGGTACACCGCGTGGAACGGAAAGTGCTATGTGTCATTTTCAGGCGGCAAGGACAGCACGGTACTTGCATATCTGGCAGCTCGCTATCTGTCGAGTTTCAGGACGCCGCCGTGGGAGCTGAATCTGGTGTTTGTGAACACAGGGCTGGAATACCCGGAGATTCAGAAGTTTGTCAACGAGTACGCCGACTGGCTGCGGGGGGAGTTCCCGCGCGTGACGATCAACCTTGCTCGGCTGCGCCCGAAGATGAACATTCGGCAGGTGGTGACGAAGTACGGGTACAGCATCGTGAGCAAAGAGGTGTCCGACTGCATTACTGACGCAAAGCGCAATCCAAACTCACTACGAATGAAGCGGCTACGCGGAGAGGCGGTGAGGAATGATGGACAACCATCTGCCTACAACTGCGAAAAGTGGGAGTTCCTGTTGTACGCACCGTTCAAAATATCCGCGAAGTGCTGCTCCATTATGAAAAAGTCACCGCTGAAAACCTACGCACACAAAACCGACCAGCAGGCTACAACAGCGACGATGGCGGAAGAAAGCAGATTACGCATGATGCATTGGCTGAATACCGGGTGCAACGCCTTCGAGGGCAAGCAGCCTATGGGCAAGCCTATGAGTTTCTGGACGGAGCAGGACGTGCTGCGATTCATCGTAGACCGAGAGCTACCTATCGCCAGCGTATACGGCGACATCGTGGCCAGCGACGGCGAGAACGACTACACCGAAACGCTGATCGACTGCAAACTGCACTGCACGGGCTGCCACCGCACGGGCTGTATGTTCTGCGCGTTCGGGGCACACCTCGAAAAGGGCGAAAACCGATTCGAGCGCATGAAGCACACGCACCCGAAGCACTACGACTTCTGCATCGGCGGCGGGGAGTTTGACCCCGCGGACGGGTTGTGGAAGCCAAACGAAAAGGGCCTCGGCTATGGCCGAGTGCTGGATTTTATCGGAGTGAGGTATTGAGCATGTACATTGGCGAACCATTTAGCTGGAAGCCTGCCGCATTTGAGGGCAGCAACGGCATTATGAGCGTTACCACGAAAGAGATGACTGCGCACGGGCGCGTCGTCTACATCAACGAGGCGCGCCGCTACTTTACGGCGGAGGCCGATTTCAACGGGAAGAAGCTCAGAGAGAGCTTTAAATTTTAACAAAAATCAGGAGGAATTTCATCATGAACAACAATCAGGACTACATCGTTCGCTGCGACCGCGCAGGCGTGTTTTTCGGCAAGATCAAGGAGCGCAACGGCTCCGAGGTCACCATGACCGAGGTGCGTAAACTGTGGAGCTGGGAAGGTGCATTCGCTGTGGAACAGCTGGCGCAGGACGGCACAAAAGCACCGGGCAACTGCCGTTTTACCGTGACGGTCACAGAAATGACCGTGATGGGAGCAATCCAGATCATCCCGTGCACGGATGATGCATCGGTATCGCTTCGCGGCGTAAAGGAGTGGAAGAGATGACGCTTGATGATAAGGTCAAGGCATTCCTGTCAGTAACCTCCGGCTCCGGCTACGGCTCCGGCTCCGGCTACGGCTCCGGCTCCGGCTCCG